>ERZ889217.492-NODE-492-length-23727-cov-18.295328_pt1 | contig 23727 bp, 19 predicted proteins | sample MGYA00521098_ERZ889217 | MGnify/ENA primary metagenome ERZ889217 (study PRJEB32303, sample SAMEA104408613) | aquatic metagenome | biome: Brackish water; feature: Pelagic; material: water | place: Baltic Sea | collected 2014-06-10T22:04:00 | depth 2,362 m ... | reverse complement strand
ATTGATTCGGGAGTTGTCGATCAACCGCTAAATCGCGTTACTAACGAAATCACTGAACTCGCGGACGGCCTGGCGATCGTCGAAAGTTTCAGTCACAGCGCCGTGTTTGATACTGGTGATGGTCTGATTTGTTTTGATGCATCGGGCGCTGGCAGCGGCAAAGATGTCGTCAACTCGATTCGTTCTTGGCGCAAAGACAGAATCTCAAACTTGATCTACACACACGGTCATGCCGACCATATCGGCGGCAGTTTCGCTTTCGCCGCTGATGCAACCGAGCACAACTTTCAAAAGCCGCATGTCATTGGCCATGAGAACGTAAATACTCGCATCGACCGCTACACACAGACAAGCGACTGGAATATTCGAATCAACCAACGCCAGTTCGGTGGTATCCGCAGCGACATGGGCTTGAATATCGGCGAGAATCTGCAGCGCTTCTTGCCACGATCCACAATGCGACCCGATGAAACTTTTCGTGAGTCACACATTTTCGAAGCAGGCGGCACACAAATTGAGCTGCATCACGCTCGTGGCGAAACAGATGATCATCTCTGGGCGTGGATGCCCGAAAAAAAATGGTTGTTCTCGGGTGACTTCGTTATCTGGAACTACCCCAATGCTGGCAATCCGCAAAAAGTTCAGCGCTATGCCTTCGAGTGGGCACAGGCGTTGCGACGCATGATCGCTCAAGGGCCAGAGTTGCTGGTGCCAGCACACGGTTTGCCAATCGAAGGCAAAAAACGAATCGCAATGGTTCTCGATGACATTGCATCATCGCTTGAGAGTCTTGTCACCCAAGTTATTGAAATGATGAATCGTGGCGAAACACTAGACACGATCATTCACACGGTCAAGGTTCCGCAAATTATTTTGGACAAACCTTATATGCGACCACTCTATGACGAACCAGAATTTGTCGTGAGAAATATCTGGCGACTTTACGGCGGCTGGTGGGACGGTGCACCATCACGACTCAAGCCGGCACCCGACGCGCAAGTCGCAACCGAACTGGCAAATCTTTCTGGAGGCGCTGAAAACTTAATGAAACGCGCACTCGAATTAATGGATAACGGCGACATTCGTATGGCTTGTCACCTTGCCGATTTTGCAGGTTGGGCCGCACCAGAAGACCCCGGCATTCATGCCAACCGTGCGACAATCTACGAGCGGCGTCGCAAGAGTGAACTCTCATTAATGAGCAAAGGCATCTTCAAAGGTGCTGCCCGCGAATCTAAAGCGATCGCTGAAACCTAAACCACAGTGGGCGCGACGGGGCTCGAACCCGGGACCTCTACCATGTCGAGGTAGCGCTCTACCAACTGAGCTACGCGCCCTTACTGAACAGTCAGCATAGCGCACGAGTTCGTCTGTCAAAAGAGTGAAATGCGATACTGGGAACTCGCTGTTAAACAAAAAATATGGGGGCCGCATGGCGAAGTTAACACTCAAAGATCTCTTCGAGGCCAAGGGCAAACGACACCTAACACAAGTTTTCGTACGCACACCCCGTGAAGCCGCCGCATGCGAAGAAGCGGGCATCGACATGCTGGTTGCGGCCGAACTTCATGACGGTCAATCAAGTGACTACGTTGGCATTCGCAAAGCGGCGCCAAATACTTTTCTTACGATTGGTTTGGCGATCAACACATATGCCGGTCAAGCCGAAATTTTGCGCAACGCATATCGGCTTATGGGTGTCGGCGCCGACACACTTTATTGCGGATATGGAATACCAACGATCAAGGCACTCGCAGACGAATACATTCCCGTAGTCGGACATGTCGGCCTCGTGCCGTATCGCAACTCGCCGTTTGGTGGCATGAAGGCCGTCGGCAAGACCAGTGCCGAAGCGATTCGAGTGTGGGAGCTTACAAAGCAATACGAAGATGCTGGCGCGGTTGGCGTTGAAATGGAAGTTGTACCAGCGCAAGTCGCAACTGAAATTTCGAAGCGCACAAAGATGCTGATTATCGGTATGGGTGCCGGGGTCAATTGTGATGTTCAATATTTGTTTGCAACCGATATTCTTGGTGACAACGAAGGCCATGTTCCGCGACATTCAAAGGTCTACCGCGACTTCAAATCTGAGTACCACCGCTTGCACCGTGAATCGGTTGCTGCATTCAAAGAATTTCGCAGCGACGTGCTCACTGGCTCGTATCCAGCAAAAAATAACGACGTTTCAATCAACAAAGGCGAGTTAACTGCGTTTCTTAAAGCAATAAAATCTAAAGCCAGACCGTAATAGTTAGACCGTAATAATTAGACCGTGTCGATAAGTCGCAACGCGACTTCGTTGGCGAGCAAGCGACCCGCCCGCGTTAAGACAATACGGTCATCGTGCTGTTCAAGCAACTCGCTCATCTCGTTGAGATCATCGTCGCTAAACGAATCAATCGGCACACCATCACGCGTGCGGACCAACAGTTGCAAGGCTTCGCGTTTACTTGTCCGCGCATCAAGAGTTTCGCTTGAAGATTCTGGTGACTCGCCAGCCATTACTAGTTCGATATAGCGCTCAGGAGTGCGAACATTCCACCAGCGACGGCCATTCAAATGCGCATGCGCTGCACTACCAAAACCTTCATAGTTGCCTTGCTGCCAATACAACGAATTGTGTTCACATTCATGACCCGACTTTGCCCAGTTAGAAATCTCATAATTTTTCAAACCATGCGCCGACAAAACATCGTCGCACAATAAATATTTGTCGGCTTGATCGTCGTCGTCAGGGTGCCGATCTGGCTGCGTCGCCAAAACCGTATTGGCTTCAACTGTCAACCCGTACGCCGAAACATGTGGCGGATCAAGCGCCACGACATCATTCAATGTTCGCGACCAATCATCAATCGTCTCGCCTGCCGCGCCATAAATAATGTCGAGATTAAAAGTCTCAAACCCTGCTTCGCGCACGAAAGATATAGAGCGCTTCACATTCTCTGGATTATGGGTTCGCCCTAGCGACTTCAGCACATGATCAACTGTCGACTGCACACCGATACTGATGCGGTTCACGCCACCAGCACGAAATATCTGCATCATTTCAAGCGTGATGTCATCAGGGTTGCATTCGATAGTTACTTCGGCGCCTGGCGCCAGCGGTATCTCAGCCAACACGCTCATCAACTCACGGGGCGGCACAAGTGTCGGAGTACCACCACCAACAAACACGCTCGTCGCGCTCGGCATCGCATCAGCAACACTGCGCCGAATATGGGCGCGCATCGCCGCCAAATAGTTGGTCGTCAGTTGATGGCGATCAGTGAACGTTGCGAACGCACAGTAATCACACTTCTTGGCACAAAATGGAATGTGTACATAAACACCGAATCCTGGGTGCACAGGTTTAACTCTGCGTCGACGGTGGCACGAACAACAAGTCAAGTGATGCCAGTCTTGGTCCGACCTGATCAATTGGAATATCAAGCATCACCGCAATCGCTCGGGTGTCATGTGCGCGCACCGTTATAACTTTGCCATTGAAGTCTTGTCGCTGAACTTGAATCATCCGCAAGAAACGCTCAAGCATCTTAAATTCAAGACCATCACGCATGGATAGTTTCGCGACGTCGATTCGCAACTTTGTTGGCGCTGATGCACCCGGTTGATTGTCCTCAACTCGCATCGGGTCACGCGGCAGTAATTGGTCAATTGTGACCCCGTAAAACTTCGCCAACTTTTCGAGCCGGGGCACGGAAATCGCCCGCTCGCCTCGCTCATACGCGCCCAACACCGACGCCTTGAACTGTTCACGCGATTGAAGTTCGACATCGCTAAGCGACAAATTTTTTTGCTGGCGGATTGAACGCAGCCGCTCACCCACCACCCGCGAGAAAGGCGACTGCTCGTTTAGTTCGTCGTCAGATGGGCTCATGATTAATTACGTTTTCTTCGATAATCCGACATTAGAACAGCGGCGCTCACCGCTGCTGTTTCTGCGCGTAAAACAGTGTCACCGAGTGAAACTAGACCATCACAATTTTCAGTCTCTTGAGGCGCAAAACCACCTTCTGGGCCAACTGCTATTGCCCGATGAGATGTATCAAGGCAAACACCACTTGGGTCGGCAATAAATAAGTTGGCGATAGTTGACATTTCGGTAACACCGTGAACGTTCGGCAACCAAGTGCGACGCGATTGCATCGCTGCTTCACGGGCGACTCGTCTGAGGCGCTCAATATTTTTGCTTGATCGGTCATCATCCCAACGAACCACACTGCGAACGGTCGGGGCCAGTACGACAATTTCATCAATGCCAATTTCTGTGAGTTTTTGAACAGTCCATTCAGGACGGTCACCTTTGACTAGCGAGAATGCGACAGTCAACTGCCAACTCGGCGCGTCAGTCGTAAAAACTTCACTGGTGGCTTTAATCGATGCATCGGCGTTCAAAACACCCGAATACCACTTGCCCTTGCCGTCGCTCACTGTCACGGCATCGCTTGGCTTGACCCGTAGAACACGCAACAAATGGTGTGCATCAATTTCGTCTAACACTGGTACATCAATCGCATCAACAAACACATGGGCTGTTGAATTGCGAAGTTCTGAAATCACGAAAATGCAGACTTAATTTTCGATTTCACTCGACTTTCTTGTGCAGAAAAAGACTCACCACGAAGTTTCGCAAGTTCTTCAAGCAACTCTCGTTCACGTGCGTTCAGCTTTTTCGGCACGAAGATTGCAATCTGAACTCGAAGGTCACCTCGCACTTGATTACGGGCGCGGCCACCTTGATTCAAGGCAGGCACACCTCGTCCCTTTAGAACGAACTCGTTGCCATGCTGAACGCCCGCCGGAACTATCAAAGTTTCGTCGCCATCAAGAGTCGCCAAAACAAATTCGGCACCAAGAGCCGCCTGAGATATTGAAACCTTGACTTCAGTAATCAGGTCATTATCTTCGCGTCGATACATTTCGTGTTCGCCAACTTCGATATGCACGTACAAGTCACCGGCTTCACCGCCACGAGGGCCGACTCCTCCGCGATTAGTAACTCGCATTGTCTGACCAGATGCGATTCCCGCTGGAATTTCAACGTTATGAGTCTGCTCTCGGGTCACCCGACCCTCACCACGGCAAGTTGCGCATGGTGTCTCAATTCTTTGACCCGCACCGCGACACTTGCCGCACGGACTAGCGGTAACCATTTGACCGAGAATGCTTTGGCGTGTTCGACGTATTTGACCGGTACCCCCGCAATCAGAACATGTTGTCACCGAAGTTCCGGCTGCCGCACCTGTGGCACTGCAATCATCGCATCGAACCGCCGTGCGAATGGTTACAGAAGAAGTACATCCAAAAACGGCTTCTGCAAATTCAATTCTCAACTGAGTTTCTAAATCTGGTCCACGCTGCGGACCTGCTTGTTGGCCACGACCGCCACCGCCACCAAATGGCGAATCGCCGCCAAAAAATGCGTCAAAAATACTGCCGAACCCGCCGCCGCCAAACGGGTCACCGCCAGCGCCGTTACCACGACCACCACCCGAGATTCCTGCTTCACCAAATTGGTCATAACGCGCGCGCGTATTTTGATCAGATAAAACTTCGTAAGCCCGACTCAACTCTTTGAATTGCTCTTCTGCCTCGGGGTTATTTGGGTTTGCATCGGGATGCAACTCGCGCGCACGCTTGCGATACGCCCGTTTCAACTCTTCTTGACTCGCAGATTGCGATACGCCCAACAACTTATAAAAATCTGTAGCCATAGAAATTTTAACTCTCGGTTAATCGACGACCAAGACGATCGCTAACAAGTTCAACAGTTGCTAAGGCTTGTGGGTAGTTCATACGAGTTGGCCCAAGCACTCCAACTGTTCCGACATTTTCTCCATCTGCGATAACTGGCGCCAAAACCACCGAACATGCAGAGAGCGGCTCAACACCGTGCTCTGCGCCAATGGCTACAGATAAACCACGATTCAACATGTCGCGCACCAAAGTAACGACGACATATTGCTGCTCGAGCGTGTGTAAAACATTGCGCACGATTTCTACTGCGTCGAACGCTTCAGCCATCTGTGATACACCACCGACAAAAATCGTCTCGTCGTTGCGCATGCGATCAAGAGATGCAAGAACTTTGTCGCACAATGGTGAAATTTCATCAGGCAAGTTCTGATTAGCGGCGCGCATCAATTGAATATCTCGTAGTGGAGCGTTGAGCATTAGCTTTTGCAGTTTAAAAGCGGCCTCGGAGATACTCTCATCTGAAATATCTTGACTAATTTCAAGTTGTTGACTTTCAACAGAGCCATTTGACAGCACCACGACCACGGTGAGGTGATGACTTGAGAGTCGCACAAGTTGCACCGATCGAATCACGGCAATCTCAACGCTCGGCCCAATCACGACAGATGCATAATTAGTGAGTTGTGTCAGCAACATTGAAGTTCGTTGCAGCGTTTCTTCTAAACGAAAGTGAGCATTCTCAAAAAAACTACCAACTTTGACTTGCTCAAGAGAACCAAGAGTGCCATTGGGTACGAGGTTGTCAACGAAAAAGCGATATCCCTTGTCTGTTGGTATCCGCCCCGCAGATGTATGAGGATGAGTTAGGAAACCCTCACGTTCAAGTGCCGCCATATCGTTACGCACAGTGGCCGATGAAACAGCAAACTCTTGTGACTTTGCAATATGCGAAGAGCCAACCGGCGATGCGGTGGCGATGTACTCCTCAACGATTGCCCGGAGGATGGCAGTTTTACGATCATCAAGCATTTGTTACCTTTAAGACTACTTAGATTACTGAGCGGTTGTTTTCTCCGCTGATTTTGTAACGACTTAAAGCCTCGTCGCGTTCTTGCGAATGATCGACCATGGGCGCCGTGTAACTACCAAAAAGCCCACTTTGCGTGAGCCATGGCGAATGAACGTACTTTTTGGGAACATCACCAAGTTCTGGTATCCACTTGCGCACAAAATTTCCATCTGGGTCAAACCTCTCGCCTTGTAGCACAGGATTAAAAACTCTGAAATATGGCGCCGCATCAGTGCCAGTGCCCGCAGTCCACTGCCATCCATGATTGTTTGAAGCGATATCACCGTCTACTAGATGCTTCATAAAGAATTTCGCACCCCATTGCCAGGGCAAATGCAAATCTTTAACCAAGAAACTAGCAACGATCATCCGCACACGATTGTGCATCCAACCGGTTGCCAACATCTGGCGCATTCCGGCATCAACAATCGGATATCCAGTGTTGCCTGCACACCATTGCGCGAATTTTTTTTTGGCCTGAGCATCAGTGTCAACCTTTATGCTGTCCATTTTCGGCTGAAGGTTTTTCCATGCGGTGTGGGGCTGATGAAACAGAACATCTCCATAAAATTCGCGCCAGCACAATTCGCTGCGATAGACAGCATGATTTTGATTCGAAGACAACTCAGCCAACAATTGTCTCGGATGAATTGTGCCAAATCGAAGATACACCGACATTTTACTGCACCCGTCACGGTCCGGATTATTTCGTTCTTCTTTATATTTATTCAAACCAGTTTTGGCAAAACTCTCCCAGCGCTTCCACGCAGCTTTTGATCCAACATCGGCAATCTGCGCCGTCAAAATTGGATCGGCCGGAATCTCTTGGGTCATCACCTCTGGCGCGCCAAGCCATTTAACAGTTGCTTTGCGTGTTGGCGCTGACCAACCGTGCGCCAACCAAATCTTCGAAAATGGAGTGAACACCGCATATGGTGTGTTGTCCGCCTTGCGAACCGTACCCGGATCAACTGCATATGGTGAGCCGACATGATTCAATTTCGCGCCGACTTTGGCAAGCGCCTTAGATACTGCGACGTCCCGCTTTTGCCCATACGGTGCAAAATCTTTGGCCGCAAAAACTTCTATGGCGTCTACTTCTTTGGCGACTTGGGCAACGACATCAACAGGGTTACCGATGCGAACAACAAGTGCACCAGACATCTGGTCGTTCAAATCGCGAAGCGATCGAAACAAGAATGCCAAACGCGGCGCACCAGATCGTGTCAAAAACATTGGATCAAGCACGAACAACGGCGTCACTTTGCCAGACTGACTCGCTTTGGCAGCCGCAACCAGCGCCGGATTATCTTCTAGACGCAAATCTCGACGAAACCACATCAACGAATTAGAAGATTTATTAGACATTAGAAACCCGCACAATCATCTCCATGCCACTACTGCGACTGCAGCACAAACTAGAGCAATCAACCCGCCATATGCCAGTGACCACTCAGGCGAAATGGCGTCGGCAATTAATCCGGTGATTGGTCCGCCGATTGGGGTGCTGCCCAAAAATGCAACAGCAGTAAGAGCAAGCAACCTGCCGCGCATATCGGGCGGTGATTCTTGCTGACTGATCGCATTACCAGAAGCGATCATCGCCGCTCCGCCTATTCCTAACGGAATACTCCAAAGAAACGCAAACCAAACGTTTGGTGCGAACGCCAGACCGATACCAGATATCCCGAGCAGCGCAATATTGCTGACAAACCAGCTCATTGAAACAATTTTAAGTCGCGCAGTCAAAAGTGCACCCGCGAGATTGCCGACTCCTGTGGTGGCCATTACCCATCCAAATGCTCGCTCATCACCCCACCGGATGTCGGCAAGTTTTGGCAATGCAACACCAAAATTAAATGAAAATGTGCTGACCGTGACATACACCAAAAACATCGTCAACAATCGACGATTACCCGCGACATACTTGAAAACTTCGCGCACGGGCGAGCCACCCACTGGTCTTTGCATTGGTGGATACATCTCGGATTTTCGCAGACCATATATGCCATAAATCATTGCAGCGTATGAAACTCCATTAAGAACAAACAGCCAGCCTGTGCCCAATGGGCCCACCAGCAAAGTTGCAATCGCCGCTCCGAAAACTCGCGAGCCTGTCATCACTGCCGTATTTAACGACATCGCATTCGGTAGATCAACCGAAGGCACAAGTTCGGTCACCAGCCCGCGGCGAGCAGGATTATCAAACGCGCCAATAATGCCCAGCAACAATGACAGAGCATAAACAATCGGCACATTGATTGACCCAGTCAAATCAAGCACACCCAATAAAAATGCCTGGCCCGCAAGCGCGCTTTGGGTGATCATCGCAATTCGCCGCCGATTATGTCGATCAGCCAACGCCCCACACCATGTACCAAAAAACAACATCGGCAAAAACTGAAACGCAACGTTGTAGCCGAGATCTGCCGCGTTGCCAGTAAGGCGATAGAGCAACAGAGACGAAGCCGTAAGTTGCAACCAGCTACCGATATTTGAAACAAGAAGACTTACAAAGAAAATCTTGGCATTGAAGTATTTAAGCGAACGGAATACACCGCCACGATTGTCGGACATAAATTCTCTGTGTCGATTTCAATCGTCGAGTTTTAATGCCGAGATAAATACATCCCCAGGTATTTCGACACGGCCAATTGACTTCATCTTCTTCTTGCCTTCTTTTTGCTTTTCAAGAAGTTTGCGCTTACGCGAAATGTCTCCGCCGTAGCACTTTGCCAAAACATCCTTTCGCTTGGCCTTCACCGTTTCACGAGCGATAAATTTGCCGCCAATTGCCGCCTGAATCGGCACATCAAACATTTGGCGCGGGATCAATTCTCTTAGTTTCTCGCACATCCGTTTGCCGTAGTCATAGGCCTTGTCACGATGCACAATTGTGCTGAACGCATCGGCAGCAATCGCATTGAGAAATAAATCAACTTTGACAAGATCTGATTCGCGATAGCCGTCAAGCTCATAATCGAGGCTTGCATAGCCTTGCGAGCGACTCTTCATTTGATCAAAAAAATCAACGACTACTTCGGCCAGGGGAATCAAATAGTGCAACTCAACTCTCTCTGGCGAGAGATACTCAAGTTTGCCAAGTTCTCCGCGACGGGTTTGACAAAGATCCATCAGCGTTCCGGTGTAGTCCTTTGGGGTAATAATGTTGACTTTGAAATACGGCTCTTGAATCGACTTGATATAAACGGTCGGTGGCAACTCGGCAGGGTTATCGACAATTTCTAATGATCCATCTGTTTTTGTGACTTGATATTGCACCGATGGCGCTGTCGCAATTAACGCCAAGTTGAATTCACGCTCAAGGCGTTCTTTGACGATTTCCATGTGTAACAAACCAAGAAAGCCGCACCTAAAACCAAAACCAAGCGCGCCCGACGACTCCGGCAAATAACTAATTGACGCGTCATTAAGTTTCAGTTTCTGCAAACTTTCACGCAGTGTCTCAAAATCATCGGCATCAATCGGAAACAATCCGCAAAAGACCATCGGCTTCGGGTCGCTGTAGCCGGCAAGTGGCTCGGCTGCTTGACGCGCCTCGTGGGTCACAGTTTCACCACTTCGGGCTTCACCAACATCTTTAATTCCGGCGATTAAATATCCGACTTCACCCGGACCAAGTTCATCGACCGGAGTCGGCACTGGCCGACGCACGCCAACCTCAAGCGCTTCGTGCACAGCATTGGTTTGCATAAAACGCAACTTGTCGTTGCTTCGTATACGGCCGTTCATCACCCGAATCGACGAAACAACGCCGCGATACTGGTCGTACTGACTGTCAAAAATCAGGGCTTGCAGTGCGGCGTCTGGGTCACCTTTCGGCGCAGGAATTCTTTCGACGATTGCATCCAACAACTCTGGTACTCCGTTGCCGGTCTTGGCAGAAATTCGCAAAATATCTTCGGCGCGAATGCCAAGAACTTTTTCAATCTCCATCGCGTATCGATCGGGGTCGGCAGCCGGAAGATCGATCTTGTTCAAGGCGGCGACAATTTCAAGATTATTCTCTAGCGCCAAATAACAGTTGGCAAGTGTCTGGGCTTCGATTCCCTGAGCGGCATCGACCACCAAAACAACTCCTTCGCACGCAGCCAAAGAACGACTCACCTCGTATCCGAAGTCAACATGACCTGGAGTGTCTATCAGATGCAGCGTGTTGCCCTTCCAATCAACTCGCACATTTTGGGCTTTGATCGTTATTCCGCGCTCGCGCTCGAGATCCATCGTGTCGAGATACTGAGCCCGCATCGCTCTCGCCTCAACTGCGTTGGTCATCTCTAAAATTCGGTCGGAAAGCGTTGATTTACCGTGATCAATGTGGGCGATGATCGAGAAGTTTCGTATTAAAGCTAAATCCATTAGGCCATTTCTTTTAAGACTTTGATCTTCACGACGCAAGTCTCAAATAAGACGAACGTGAAGCATTCAAATTCTACACGGCTCGTGTTTGGCAAGGCCTTACTCGCTGTTAGCCTTGCGACGTGGCAAATATCAAATCTCAGAAAAAGCGCATCATTACCAACGCCAAAGCTAACGACCGCAACAAGGCTGTCCGTAGTGAATTGCGTTCACGAGTCAAGGCCGCAAACGAGACCGCAGGCACACCTGAAAACGCCGAGGCGCTTCGCCTCGCTGTTAAGCGTCTTGACACCGCGGCCCGAAAGCGCATCATTCACCCTAAGCAAGCAGCCCGCCGCAAGAGCCGCTTAATGCGCAAACTAAACGCCACCGCAGCAGCCGCAAAATAATTTTTAATTTCGCTTCGGCGAAAAAGTTCGAGTCGTACGGCTTGACTTAGTTGAAGAAACTAAACGGCACAAACGAGCAACGAGAATCTCCATTGTTAGTGCTTCGCCGAGATCCTTTCCACCTCGCAAGTCAACATCTGCACGCGCCAACAGTTGCATCGCTTGAGATATTCCGGCACCGCCTATGCGCCGATATTGGGTGAGATACTTTTTGCCTTGAAACTCGCTCTTACCGCCAATTAAAGTCAGCACATCTGCCGGGCTGTGAATCTCTGGCCCGTCTAAGCGCATCAACTTCAAATAATGCGTGTGCAAAATCGCCATTACTTGAAGTGGATGAAAATCTCCACTGCGCACCATTCGCGTCAACATCTCTAATGCCAACGGCGAATCACCTGCGTCTATTGCATCCGTTAGATCCCAAGGCTTGACACTGCCCGCGTCACCAAGAAATACCGACACATCTTGCTTCGTTAATTTTTTGGTTGTTCCATATGCCGATACCAATGTGTCAATTAATCCGGGCAATCGCGCCTGGTCTTCTCCTAGCCAGTCAATGATTTCGTTCAGCGCAAGTGCGTCAACCGTCAACTGCGACTCCGTGAATTTCTCTAAAAACCATGTCACAAGTTCTTGGCGACGCTGCGGTGGCTCGGTCGCAATTATCGTGGCGCCAGAACGTTTGAGTGCATCGCTGATTGATTTCGGCAACTTACCCGAAGCGCTAACAACTAAATGCGTACTATCAGACGGATGCTCGAGATACTTTACGAGTGTTGTAAGTTCGCCAACAGTTGCTTCAGAAATTTCTCGAATCACGACCACACGCTCTTCACCAAAAAGTGACATTGTTTCTGCCGAAGCGACCGCCTGGCGAATAGCGTTCTCACGAAGATCTCCCGATGGTGCTCCCGCATCATGGGTCTCTAAAATTGTGCTTCGATTCTCTTGTGAGTTCATCGATTTGATTAATTCACGAGTGATCTCGGTAACTTTGTCAGATACGAGCCTGGGGTCGTTGCCAGTAATTAAATGAATCGTCACCCCTCTACTCTCGCATCTCTGTGTAGCAACACCAAGATCAATGCCAAAACTGTGATCCACATTGCCAAATTTGCAAAGCCAGTGAAGCTCAAACGATCACCGAGTGCCGCCACCCACCAGACCCATCGCACACCGATTAACACTGGCCACATAACGATCGTGCCCAATGCAGAGAACGCGGTTTCGCTAATGGCACCCGAAAACAGCGACAACGGTAAGCCTGCCAGCATGACTAGAGACGCCACTGGAACAGCCAAAATGTTGGCGAGAATTCCGATTGCCGCAGGAACCCCAAAAACAAATACAACTGCTGGCGCCACACCGATCTGCGCAGAAATAGTTGCCGCGACTAATGATGCCAACCAGCGTGGACCAGGAATCACACGCGAAAGTCGACCCGACAGTAGACATAGTCCTGTTGTCGCACCGACTGACATGTAGTAACCCACGGACCATGCGAGTAAAGGATCGAGAAAAATTGTAGTGATCACAGTCAAGGCGAGAATTCGCAACGTCCGAGTCGGTCGACCAAGCGAAATCGAAAGTGTTGCCACACCGGCCATCACCGCAGCACGAATCACACTGGGCTCAACTCGAGTAATCACGACAAACCAAATCAAAACACCCATTGTCACGAACAATCTCGCTTTGTTTCGCAACCGACGCAGCAATGGCGAGAGTGCAGTGAGCACAAACGCCACATTTTGCCCCGAAACGGCAACAAGATGGGCAAGCCCTGATTTTCTGAAAGCCGAGATCATTTGTTCAGGCTGTTTTGAATCATCACCAACTACGAGACCCGTAAATAGTGAACGCTCATCAACCGGAAATGATTTTGCACCACTAGATATGAGTGTTCGCACGCGCTGAGCACTGCGATAAATAGGTGATGCAATAAATTTTCGCTCTCCGACAGTTTCAATTTCAAAATTGCCTTTGATATGTTTCGAGACCAATCGTTGGGTCTGAGTCGGCGAGAGTTTTTTTCGCCAGCCCGACACCAAAATTGTTTCGCCCACATTTGCATTACTCAATCGCCACGAAGGTCGCCCGTAGGCATAGACGACAAACCTGTCGCCTGAAATATCAAGGATAATTTGTGTTGCCGCACCAACTCGTTGCGGATCAGTAACTACTCGAGCCTCCCCCGAATATTGACCCAATTCAACGCTACGCAGTTCGGCTATCGCCCACGAACCGTTGACAAAACCTAAAAAAGCAAATAACCCAATGATCACGAACTGAGTCAATTCGCTTCGAGCGATGACCATCGCCAGAAGTATCACGAAAATTGCGACTCCAGCAACAAGAGTTGTGACAAAAGTTTTTTCAACTGCGCGAGTGGCGCACACACTTGAAATTGCCAATCCGACGATGAACCAATCGGAACGCACAAGATCGTACGATTGAGTCATGGTAAAAGTCGCAAAGCCGAAGACGCAAAAGACTCGGCCTGCCGTACTCGACGGAATCGACGCCCACCGCGACACTGTTCGCAAAATGGGCGGATTTTTTGCAATCGCGTTTTCAATCGCCGTTCTGATCGTCGGCTTGTTATTGATCGTGTTACCAGGCTCGATCACCGGCGTTCTGGGTTTTGCATTGACCGTAATTGCCTTGCCAACTTTGCCGCTGTTTGGCGTTCCTGCGATCGGTGGATTCTTCCGTTACTTCTTGAGCGTGGTCTCGAGTCTGGTTTTGTGGTGGGTTATCGGTCATTACGCCGCGCGCCGGGCAATTCAATCAACGATTGCAAGCTGGCCAGAATGGCTTCGAGAATTCCGTCCGTTGGCGATCGGTATTGTCTTGGGTTCACTAATTTCTCTTGCTTTCGCAGCGGCTGTGCTTGGGGTTATCTGAAGCACTAGTTCACGCGTGCCTGGGGCAAGATTTCGCTTAATTTCGCCGGGCCGATTCCACGAACATTCAATAGATCTTCGACGCTCTTGAATGCGCCATTTTTTTCGCGAAACGCGATTATCGCTTTGGCCGTCGACGGTCCAACTCCTGCAAGTTGTTCAAGTTCAATCGCAGTCGCAGTGTTTATGTTGATACTGACTTGTAATTGTTTATCTGGCGCATCATTTGAACTAGTCGGATTTGTGAATCTGGGTTGAACAACTATGTGTGGTTTTTCGTTTCTCTTCGGTATATAAATCTGTATACCCTCACTGAGCAACATCGCCAGGTTCACCGAATCAAGATCTGCTTGCACAGTGGCACCGCCCGCAGCAACGACACCGTCATTGATTCGTGCGCCAAGACGAAACTGATAAACCCCAGGCGCCTTGACTGCCCCGGCAATATGAACAGTTATTTCTGAATTCAATGAAGTAGACCCAAGCGCGGTCGTCTGCGACGAACTCAAATCAAAACTCAAGGTTGTAGCCGTGCTCGCGACCGGAATCGAATCTTCGGGTGGCGGAGGCGGAATTCTCAACAGCCACCAACCTGCCAAGGCGACTGCGATCAGACTCATCAATGAGCCAATCAAACGTGATAGGCCGAACCATTTGATTATGGTTTGTAATTTTTTAAAAGTTGATTGAACTAACTTCATCACCTAATGTGGGCAGCAGCCTCAACTTAAGGCTTAACAAAATTGGGTTTCTTAGAAAAGCCTGGCGGTCAACTTTTTTCGGTAGTCAGCAGTCCGCGGATCATTTGGTCCCATTTTCTCCAACAAATTGAGATATCTCTTTTTCGCCTCTTCATCTGACTTCACTTGCTCTAACAACTGTTTCAGCACCGAGTCATAATCATCGACCGGCACAAATGCCGCTCGCGCCGCAGCCACAGCAACGCGCACTCGATCAGTCTCGGGGATTGTCTTTAGGATTTCAAGCGCCGCCGCACAATCGTTGCGAGACACCAGCAACTCAGCCAATGCAATCACCACCGCCTCGTTTGCAGGCTCGGCTTCAAATGCTTGACGCAAACTAGCTTCATCGCCCTTTGCGAGCAACGCTCTTACATCTACGGCAACAACCTCTGGCAGAAGTTTTTTTACAAACTCACTTACAACATGTTCTGGCTGGGCGCCGACAAAACCATCCAAGATCTTTCCGTCTTTCATCGCATAAACAGCAGGTATCGACTGGGCCTGAAATGCTTGCGCAATTTGCGGACATTTATCGACATCAACTTTGGCCAAAATAACTTGACCCTTTGTTGCCGCAACCAATTTTTCAAGAATCGGACCGAGAGTTTTACACGGCCCACACCACGGAGCCCACAAATCCACGATCACCGGAAAGATCATTGATTTATCAATTACTTCTTTTTGAAAAGTGTGGTCCAATACATCAATCGCCATGGTTTAAACGATACTGCCCAGTTATTGCCAAGACCGCGTTGTTGCAAGTGGCACGATGCATCACTGATTGGCTAGTTTATTTGTCAATGAGCGACACGGTCAGCGCTGGTATTGACTCACCCAAAGTTACGAAGTGGCTCGAAACAAATATTGAAGGTGCTCAAGGTCCATTTAAATTTGAATTTATCGCTGGCGGTCATTCGAACTTAACTTTTTCGGTTCGCGATGCGAATCAAAATCACTATGTATTGCGTCGTCCACCTTTAAGCCACGGTCTTGCCAGTGCTCACGACATGGGGCGCGAACATCGAATGATCGACGCACTGCAAAATTCAGGCGTTCCAGTGCCCCGCACTCGTGGGTTATGTAGCGACATAGATGTCAACGGTGCACCGTTTTATGTGATGAATTTCGTTGATGGACACATCATCCGCGATAGTGCAATCGCCGAGAAAGTCTTGACCAAGCAAACTCGAACTCGAGCCAGCGAATCACTGGTTGAAACCTTGACAAAAATTCACGCTGTAGATGTTTCTAAAGTTGGGTTGCAAGATTTCAGTCGCCACGAGGGTTACATCGCCAGACAACTAAAGCGTTGGTATGGGCAATGGAATGCCCAAAAAACTCGTGAACTCTCGTCGATTGATCGTGTGCATGAAGAACTCGCAAAACGAATTCCAGAGCAGGGCCCCGCGACAATCGTGCACGGCGACTATCGATTAGACAACTGCATTGTCAGTTCTCAGGGAGAAATTCAAGCAGTTTTAGATTGGGAGATCTGCACGCTTGGTGATCCACTTGCAGATCTTGGTTTGCTTTCCGTCTATTGGACTGGCCCAGGTGACGAGGCATCTCCGTGGATGTCGCAATACACGACGGTTGAAGGTTTCTTGAATCGCGCCGATTTAATTTTGCACTACGCGAAGATTACCGGTCGAGATGTTTCGAATATCGAGTTTTATCGCGCGTTTGCATATTGGAAACTAGCGTGCATTGTTGAAGGTGTTTACGCGCGCTATTTAGGTGGCGCGCTTGGTGAAAAGTCCGCGGCAGAACTCGAGCCGTTCAAGTTGCAAACTGAAGCCGCCGCAAATAGCGCTGAAGTTGCACTATCGCGTCTAAACTGAGCGGTTAATGGAAAAGTCATACACAATTCTTGGTGATCTTCCAGAGATCAACGATCCACTTTTAGTCGTGATGATGTCGGGATGGATCGACACGAGTTCGGCAGCGGCAAACGCAATGGAGTTGATTTCAAAAGAAACAAAAGCCAAAACAATAATCTCGTTCGACAACGACACTTTTGTTGACTATCGTGCACGACGCCCAATTATGGAGTTGCGCGAAGGCGTGAACACAAAACTTGTTTGGTCCACACCCGAAATTTCGCTCGGTCAAGACATCAACGGCAAAGATGTCTTGCTGTTAACTGGCCCAGAGCCTGACACTCGCTGGCATCTTTTTGCCGAGACTGTGGCTGACATAAGCATCGATTTCGGTGTGCGACGAATGATCGGTATCGGCGCTTATCCGTTTGCGACCCCTCACACGCGTGCTGTCTACATTTCATGCACTTCGCCAGATAAAGAACTTGTTGCAAATCTGCCCTACATTAAAAGTTCAGTTGATGTGCCGGCTGGTATGGCAGCGGCGATTGAGCATTCTCTTCACGATCGCAAGATTCAGGCTCTCGGATTATGGGCTCGTGTGCCTCACTATGTCGCGTCAATGCCCTACCCTGCGGCATCGGCCGCCTTGCTTTCAGCGCTCTGTGATACGGGCGGCATCTCAATTGATGTTTCTGAAATGCGTGAACAGGCCAGCACTCAACGCGAGCGACTTGACCAATTAATTGCCGGCAACACTGATCATGCTCAGATGTTGACTCAACTTGAGCAAAATTTTGACGAACAAATCGCGAATGGCACAACCGAGATTAATTTCGGAGGACCAATCCCAAGCGGCGACGAGATCGCTGCATCATTCGAAAAATATTTGCGCGAGCGTTAAAGATCAGTTAGCACGTGCCAAGCCGTGCAACCAAGATTGCACATTGACTCCGAGAGCATTGACATCGTAACCGCCCTCTTGCAAAACCACCGTTGGCAAACCGAGCGCACCAACTAGCGATCCACACCTGTCATATCCAGGAGTCGTCAAAGACAAATCACTAATCGGGTCAGTGATAAATGTGTCAAGACCCAGCGAAACGATCAGCATTGACGGACCAAATTTTTTGATACTTTCGCACGCGCGTTCAAGAGATTTCAAGTAAGTGTCGTCGTCGGTGCGCGCCGCGAGTGGCAAGTTGAGCGTTGAGCCTAATCCTTTGCTTGAGCCAGTTTCATCGGCATAGCCAGTGAAATATGGATATGCGCGCGCAGGGTCACCGTGCAGTGACACAAATTGCACATCGTCGCGTTCGTAAAAAATCTGTTGCGTACCATTGCCGTGATGGTAGTCAACATCCAACACGGTCACTTTCGTGCCAGTGGTACTGGCCACATGATGTGCCGCGATCGCCGCATTGTTGAAAAAGCAATATCCGCCATAAAGGTCGGTTGTCGCATGATGACCTGGTGGCCTGCACAGACCGTAACTAAATCGCTCGCCATCCAAAACAATTTTTGTCGCGCTCATCGCAACGTCAACCGCACCTCGAGCCGCTTCGTATGTGCCAACAGTTAACGGGGTCGTAGTTTCAAAACACCACCAGCCCAATTTGCCGTTGACCGACTCGGGCTCAGTGCGTGAACCCATGTGTTCGCGCAGGTTCGATTTGAAAAACATATCGGGCACAACCTCGCGAACTTCTTTTACATCTCGCTGATAATCAGCCCAGGCCGTCGACAGAAATTTCAGCAAACCAGGATTATGAATTTTTGTGATCGGCTCGGTACCCCACGCTGTCGGAGATACAAAATCAAAGGCCTTGTCGGCTGCGAGAGTTTCACGAATCTTCTCGGCTCGACCCGTGTGCTCAAATGGCGAATGAGCCGAAGATCTTTCAATCTCGACCTCTGGGTTATGCAACAAATGCGCCGGTGTATATACAACTTTCATTACAACCTCATTTCTGAATTTCTATGTTAAATCCAATGGTGTTCGCAGCGAGCGTTTAAGTTCTGCCATTCCAGGAGTTGTAGCGAGGATTTCTATCGCATCCCAAAGCTTTATCGCATCTTCACCGCGCGGAATCTTTGAGATCACTGGTCCAAAAAAACTCCCTTCATTTGGTGCACCTGGCTTAAATGTGAGAATCGGAGTCCCTACATCTTTGCCCGTACGCGAGAGTGCCATGTCCGTTTCGTATCGGATGACGGGTGTGTGTGTCTCGTCTTCAAACGAGTCGGCCCATACTGTTGGCAACGAACCACTTTGCAAAATCTCCGTAAGCAACTTGTGTTTATTATTGTCGAACCCTTCGCGTTTCTTCTGATTATGAAATGATGTGCCAAACGCCGTGTAAAACTTTCTTACTCCCTCATTGCCCTCAGATGCGCGTGCAGCACTCGCAACTCGCAAAGCAGCAAGACCAAAATTATGAATAGTTTTGTGATATTCATCATTTGGCGCATAGCCGCGATCACCGTTGACCATTGCCAATGAAATAAACTTCCAGGAGACTTCGTAGTTTCGAATGTTGGCAACTTCTGTTACCCAACGCGAAGTCGCCCAAGCCCATGGACAACCCGGATCAAAGAAAAACTCTAAATCTGTCATCAGTACAGATTAGACGCTTCGAGCAAACTTAGGCTCGCTCGACCTCTTTGAGTTCATAAGTTTCGATGACGTCGCCCGGCTTCAAATCTTGGAAGTCTGTCAAACTCAAGCCGCACTCAAAACCTTCACGAACTTCACGCACATCATCTTTGAATCGGCGCAAGGTATTTATATTGCCTTTCCAAATGATCGTGCCGTCGCGCAAAAAGCGCACTTTTGATCCACGAGTTATCACACCAGACACAACCGAACATCCAGCAACAGCGCCGACCTTCGGGGCCTTGAATATTTCGCGTACTTCGGCCTCACCCGTAACGACTTCAACAAATTCTGGGGCGAGCATGCCTTTCATCGCCTTCTCGACATCTTCAAGAAGTTTGTAGATGATTTCGTAAGTTCGAATCTCTACATTTTCTTTTTCGGCGAGTTCGCGGATCTTGCGATCTGGCCGAACATTGAAACCAATCAAAGTTGCGTTCGTCGCTGCAGCCAACGAAATATCGTTCTCAGTGATCGTTCCGACGCCGCGATGCACGAACGCCGCACGAACATCGTCTCGCTCAAGTTTGCGCAAACTCTCGGTTACTGCCTCAAGCGAACCGTGCACATCTGCTTTGACGATCACATTCAAGGTCGCTACTTCGCCCGCTTGAATATGGGTAAAAATATCTTCAAGTTTCACTCCGCGCTGAACTCGGGCGTCACCGCGTTGGTTCATCGTGCGATACCGCTGCTCACGCGCGCCGGCTACGGTTCGTGCAGTTCGCTCGTCCGGGGCAGATCTAAATTCTTCACCTGCACCTGGCACCGCCGACAACCCGAGTACCTGCACTGGCGTCGAAGGCCCTGCCTGCTTGACTTGCTCACCGCGGTCGTTGATCAGAGCGCGAACCTTGCCCCACGCAGCACCTGCGACTATTGGGTCACCAACTTTGAGCACGCCTTTGTCAACCAAAATTGTCGCCACAGGGCCACGACCAATATCAAGTTGTGCTTCAAGCACCACACCTTTGGCACGACCAGTTGGGTTCGCGGTCAGTTCTTCGAGTTCAGCCACAGCGTTCAACTGGTCAAGCAAATCGTCAACACCCAAACCACTTTGCGCTGACATCTCAACAACGATCGTGTCACCGCCCCATGCTTCTGGCGTCAATTGTTGCTCGGCCAGACCCGCCAGAACTCTTTGCACATCAGCATTATCTTTGTCGATTTTATTCAGCGCAACGACGATCGGCACGTCGGCAACCCGGGCGTGATTGATCGCTTCAATGGTTTGTGGCATTACTCCGTCATCGGCAGCAACAACCAACACAACAATGTCGGTCACACCTGCACCGCGAGCACGCATTTTCGTGAACGCTGCGTGACCTGGTGTGTCAATAAAAGTAATCAACTTGCCATCTTTTTCAACTTGGTACGCACCAATATGCTGAGTGATTCCGCCGGCTTCACCAGAGACAACGTTGGCATTGCGAATTTTGTCAAGCAGAGTTGTTTTACCGTGGTCAACGTGACCCATGATCGTAATAATTGGTGGACGAGTCATTTGTGTCTCAGGATCATCGTCGTCTGCATCATCAAACATTGCTTGCAATTCGAGTTCTTCTTGTTGACCCGGGTCTACAAGCAAAATTTCTGCACCACACTCAAGTGCGAACAGTTCCATTTGTTCATCGACGAGCGTCATTGTCGCGGTAACCATTTCACCATGTTCAAGCAAGAATCGCACAACATCGGCCGGTGTGCGATTTAATTTTGGAGCGAACTCTTGTGACGAACCGCCGCGCTCAATCACAATTATCCCCTCAGGGACAGGACTCGCACTCGGCGTGTAACTTGTCGGCGTCTGCGGAAGTTGCTCTTCAAACTCTTGACGACGTTGACCTCTGGTTTTTTTACGCGGACCACGACGTTGCCCGCCACCAGGACCACGACCCTGCGCAGGACGACCGCCAGGACCAGTTGGACTGCTTCGACCAAGAGCAGTTCCGCGTCCACCAGTTGGTGCACCGGGACGACCACCAATACCGCCAGGACCACGACCAGGTGCTGAACGATCTGTACTAGTGCGACCGCCTGAACCAGCCGGACCACGACCAAGTTGTGAAGCAGGAATTCGACCGGTGCGTGCGTTTGTCGACGGCGCAGTGCTACGAGGTGCAGAACGATTAAACGGCGGACGAGTTACCCCACCTTCAGGTCGACGCGCAACAGGCGGTGGTGGAATTGGGCGCGAAGAGCCAGGAGGTGGCGGAATCGGACGCGAACCCGGAGTCGATGGTCGCACACCTGCAGGAGTTGGTCGCACCGGTTGTTGCGTTGGTGTGCTTGCTGCTGGCGCTTGAGACGCTGGTGTTTGCGGCGCTGGTCGAACTGGTTGTGGTTGCAACGGCTGAATCGGTCGCGCAGGCGCAGGTCGCATGTTAGGCGCCGCGTTTGTGACTGCACCTGGTCTGTTTGGTTGAGCAGATGAAACTACGCGCCCAGCACCACCTTCAGTCTCTCGCGGAGCCGTCTCATCGCCTTGCAGCTTTTGTACATCTTGTGTCGCTGATACTGATTGCGTAACTTGCGTAGTCGCCGTCTCGACCAATGCTTGTGGTGTTTCAACTTGCAAATCAGTTTCTGAAACTTTTTTCGACGCAGTCTTTTTGGCGGCGGCAACTTTCTTTACACCCGCGACTTTTTTTACGCCGGCAACTTTTTTCGCTGCAGCTTTTCTGACTGGCTTATCAGAAACCTCTTCAGGTTGTGTTTCTCGTGTCAAATTCTCGCGTTCAGCGCGCGCACGAATTCGATCAGCTTGTGCGTCAATGATCGTTGAAGATGGGCCTTTAACACCTATGCCGAGTTTTCCGCTGAGGTCAATAACCTCAGCGTTTGTCATTCCGAGTTCTTTGGCGATCTCGTGAACGCGTTTAGCCTTTGGCAAAGTGTCTAGCCTTTCGATTCTTGCGTTGATGCACCAGATTGCGCAGCCACTTGTTCTTGACTCAGAATTGATCCATCAGCCGCGTGCCACTCCATTGCGCCAGTATCGGTGTTGGTCTTCCATTCACCTTCTGCATACAAAGACTCGGTTGTGGTCTCAACTGCGCGTCGTACCACTCCGTTGCCTTCGGCAGCAGCTTCTGATTCGCTCTTGATATCGATTCGCACGCCAGTCAGACGCGCAGCAAGTGTGGCGTTGACACCCATCTTGCCAATCGCTAATGACAATTGAAAATCGGGCACGATTACATCGGCTTGTGTCTCGTCGGAGCTCAAACGAACTTCAGTGACTTTCGCAGGCGACATCGCCTTGGCAATGAAATCGCGCTTGTCTTCGCTAAATGGGATGATGTCTACTTTTTCTCCACGCAATTCGTTGACAACCATTCGCACTCGCCCACCACGCGCACCAACACAAGCACCGACAGGGTCGATTGCCTTATCGTTCGACCACACGGCAATTTTCGTGCGTTGACCCGGCTCACGAGCACACGATTTGATTTCTACAATTCGGTCGGCAATCTCAGGTACTTCCATTTCGAAAAGTCGCATAATCAAACCTGGGTGAGTTCGACTCACAACAATCTGTGGACCCTTTGGCGTGCGACGCACTTCGACGATGTATGCCTTAAGACGAGCGTTTGGCTCGCGTGTCTCGCCGAGCACTTGCTCTGCTTGTGGCAACAACGCTTCAACTCGACCAAGATCGAGCAACGTGTAGCGAGTGTCGGTCTTTTGCACCGTTCCTGAGACAATGTCGCCTTCGCGATTCGCATACTCTTCGAACTTGCGCTCGCGCTCAACTTCTCGAATTCGTTGACTCATCACCTGGCGAAAAGTCACCGCGGCGATTCGACCGAGTTCGTCTTTCTTTGGTGTGTCATCTCGTTCGTTGATCCATTCACCGTCGTCGTTTACGTCGTATGCCGTAAAAGTGATATCCATGTTGTCTGGGTTTACTCCAACGATTACTTCGTCTGCAGCACCGGGTCGCTTCTTGTATGCAGTTGCCAAAGCCTCGACAAGAACTTGCAATAGTGCATCGAGAGTGATTCCGCGATCGGCTGCGAGCATGCGCAGCGCTTCTGACATGTCCATGTTGCTCATGATGCTTTGGC
>ERZ889217.491-NODE-491-length-23730-cov-14.528068_pt1 | contig 23730 bp, 23 predicted proteins | sample MGYA00521098_ERZ889217 | MGnify/ENA primary metagenome ERZ889217 (study PRJEB32303, sample SAMEA104408613) | aquatic metagenome | biome: Brackish water; feature: Pelagic; material: water | place: Baltic Sea | collected 2014-06-10T22:04:00 | depth 2,362 m ... | reverse complement strand
GCGATTTCGCATTGGCTAGGGAACTGGAGCGGGTAGAGGGAATCGAACCCTCATGGCCTGCTTGGAAGGCAGGAACTTTACCATTAAGCTATACCCGCTAGGAATGGTGAATACTTAGGGGCGGGAGGGCCTGCTGGTCAACTGGAAACTCAAGCAGCACTCGTTTCGCGATGGGCTTTGTAGTTTGAAACAAAGGATTCACGGAATTGCTGAAATGTCCCTTGGATGATGTGTGCACGAGCCTGTCGCGTAAGGTTCAGGTAAAAGTGAAGGTTGTGGATCGAGATAAGACGCAGGCCGAGGATCTCCTCGGCTTTGACGAGGTGACGGAGATAAGCGCGGGAGAAGTGGCGGCAGGCGTGGCATTCGCAGCCCAACTCGATGGGGGAGGGGTCTTCGGCGAAGGGGGCGTTTTTAAGGTTGAGGGTGCCTGCGGCGGTAAATGCGGTGCCGTTGCGAGCAAGGCGGGTGGGAAGCACGCAATCAAACATGTCCACTCCACGCGCAATCATTTCGATGATTTGAGGAGGGGTGCCGAGTCCCATTGCGTACCGTGGGCTGTCCTGAGGGAGGAAGGGAACGGCATTTTCGATGGCGCGGAACATTTCGTATTCGGGTTCCCCCACACTGACGCCTCCGACGGCGTAGCCATCAAAGCCGATCTCTACGAGTGCGCGGGCGCTTTTCTCTCGCAGATCGGCGTGAGAGGAGCCTTGGACGATGCCAAAAAGGAGGGGCCGATTTTCCTTAGGTTGTGCATCCCACCAAGCACGGCACCGATGGGCCCAGCGAATGGTAAGATCGAGGCTCTTGGAGGCATCCTCGTAGCTGCATGGATGCGGGGGGCACTCGTCGAAAAGCATGACAATATCGGAACCGAGGTCGCGCTGGATTTCCATTGAGGTTTCGGGGCCAATGAACGTGGGGGTGCCGTCGAGATGATTTTGGAAATGGACGCCTTGCTCAGTAATCTTGCGGAGCTTTGCGAGGGAGAACACTTGAAAGCCGCCGCTATCGGTGAGGATCGGACGGTCCCACGCCATGAAATGATGGAGCCCTCCGAGGCGGGAAATGAGCTTTTCTCCGGGCCGTACATGGAGGTGGTAGGTATTGCCGAGAATAATCTGCGCGCCGAGCCCACGAAGTTCCTCGGGGGTCATGGCTTTGACGGTCGCTTGGGTGCCGACCGGCATGAAGACAGGTGTTTGAATGGGGCCTCGGCGCGTTTGTACGGTGGCCGCACGGGCATCTCCTTCGGCCGCCTCGATAGTAAATTGGTTGCTCAATCCAAGTAGGGATTGTGATCCCTGATTAATTTTTTGGCGCAGCGCCAGCGATGGCGAGGGAGACGGTCACAGTGTCGGAAACCTTGTCGAGGTTTTCGCCAGGCTTGATGCCGAATTCGCTGCGGCTGAAGGTAAAGGTAGTCCGCACCACGAGAAGATCACCTTCGGTGCTGCCTCCAGTCCTGTCAGCAAGCCTGCCAGGAAGGTAAGTCACCTTTACGGGGGCGGTGATCTTCTTTGAAATGCCCTTGAGTGAGAATACGCCTGTGACTTCTGCGGTTCCTGAGGGGCCGTCTTTTTGGCGATTAAGAATCTCTGACACTTCAAATGAAATTTCCGGATGCGCTTCGGTGTCGAGCCATCCATCGCCGAGCATGTGATCTTGCATCACGGCGTTCGGCACCCGCAGGGACTTGGCGTCCACAATGATTTTTCCAGTAACCTCGGTGGGGTTCTCGGGATCGAGTGTAATCGTTCCGGAGATGCCGTTTGTAGTGCCGCTGATTGATTCAAGCGGGGCATCAAGGGTGAAAGTCACATTGTTGACCCCTTTGGGATCCTTGAAGTCAAAGGTGGATGTTTCCGCAAGGGAATTGGAGACGATTAGTGCTGCAGCAAGCAGTGCGATATATGGTTTCATGAGCTTTTTTTTGAATACAAATTCGGCAGATAGGCGATGCCAAGAACAAGGCCGGAAATTGTGGCGCCCAATGCGATAAAATCAACACCTGGGACAAAACGCTTTTCCCAAACCGGGTATTCGATCCCTGTGATCGCATCGATTTTCATGGTGGCAACAGATGTTTTCGTCCAGCCCGCATTGGCTCCGGCGAAGAACCACCAAGCGAGGTTGATGGCTAATACAATAGCGGCGGTAAATTGAAGGACTCGTTTCATGAAGTCATCACTTTTGGGCGGGTGGCGAGGCTTTTGGAATCACAACTTCGCGCAAGGTCGGGTTTTGCAAATAAGCACACTGGCTCTCTGTGCCGACGATACCGGTTGCCTGGATATCCAACCCAACGTTTTTCTTGAGCAAGACCATCGAGAAATCACCTTTTGATCTATCGAAGCAAAGAGAGGCATCGCGCGGGGTTGCCTCCTTGAAGGTGAGGTGGAAACGACCACTTTTGTCCTCTTTGAATCCTCCAATTGTTCCAGTGATAGTGGCGGATTGCCCTTTGCGCCGGAGTATCGCTTCACGTTCCTTCCAGGAGAAGGAAGTGCGACCGGCTCCTTTTTTATCGGCTTGGGCGATTATGCTCGAGTGGGGGGTTGCTTTGGAAAACGCACCGAGGGTCCAGTAACTCGCTCCAGCAAGGAGGAGTGCGCCCGCGGTGGCGGCGAGCAGGATTTTTTGTTTTGAAGCAGACCCCGGTGGAATTAAGTCTAGCGGAGGCTGAATTGGGAGTGCGGGAGAGGAACGGAAATTGGGGGCTTGCGCTTTACGAATCGAGGGGAGCGACTTAAGCGCCTCAGAGGCTGATGGTGGTCGCGTCTCCCTATCTTGGGCAAAGAGGCGTTCGACCCATGAAATCAAGGGCTGTGGAAGGTCGGGTCGCAAAGATGCCAATGGGTCGTGGTCATGGGCGAGATGTGCAGCCACCACTGCGGGGACAGATTTTCCTCGAAAAGGATGCTTACGGGTAAGGGATTTGTAGAACACACATCCGAGTGAGTAGAGGTCGGTGCGGTGGTCGATGGGACGCGCTTCAAGTTGTTCCGGCGACATCATGAATATCGAGCCCATGAGGGCTCCGGATTGGTCCAACGTTTGCAGAGAGGGTTCCTCGATCACCTTGGCGAGTCCAAAATCGAGGATCTTGACTTGGAAGCCGCCAGAATGTTGGCCAGCAATCATGATATTACCCGGTTTGATGTCCCGATGAACCATGCCGATCGCGTGTGCGGCCGCGAGTCCTAGGAGGCATTGCGATGCAAAATCAACGAAAAATGAAGCATCCATTGGCTCATTGAGATCATCCACAGTCTGACCCGGCATATACTCCATGACGACCAGTACCTCGTCATTTGATCTCACGATATCGTGGACGGTGATGATGTTCGGATGCTGAAGGCTCGCCAAATGGGTTGCTTCGCGGATAGCAGATGTTTCAACCAGCTTGGGAGATTGCTCTCCTTGATTGTGAATTTGCTTAATGGCAACCCAGCGCTTCAAGGTGCCATCGTAGGCGAGAAATACAGCACCTTCGCCACCCGCGCCAAGTCGACGCTGGATCGTATAGCGTCCATTTCCAAAAGTCTTTGGATGCCCGATCTTTTCCACCGGGCTAACCAACCAGATTCACGCCCAAACTCAAGGAGCAACAACCCAAAGGAGTATAGAATCTTGAAGCAGCCGTCGATCAGGCGGCTGTGGAAGCAGATTGAAGCTCTAGTGTGACGTAGGGGCTATCAGGTTGCCTGTGAATAATAATGTTTGGAGGAAGTGGCTTCCTGGGACGTCGGGCAGGAGCGGATAAGGCTGCTTGGATTGATTTGAGCTCTTCTAATGCTACTTTGGCCGAAGCCGGCCGATCGTTCCGATCCAAGGCAAAAAGGCGCTCGATCCAAGAGATGAGCGTTGGTGGCAAGTCCGGACGCAAAGATGTCAGTGGTGTAAGTCCATGCTCAAGATGAGCTGTGATCACTGCTGGAACCGAAGCACCCTTGAAGGGGTGCTCTTTAGTGAATGCTTTGTAGAAAACGCATCCTAGGGAATAAATGTCTGATCGAAAGTCGATTGGCTCGGCCCTGAGTTGCTCAGGCGACATCATGAAAATCGAGCCCATCAAGGCGCCAGAATGGTCGCGGGTTTGCTCGCTGGGTTCTTGAATAACCTTGGCGAGTCCAAAATCGAGAATCTTGACCTGGAAATCGTCACTGGATGTCTCTTGAAGGATGATATTTCCCGGCTTGATATCGCGATGGATCATCCCGATCGAGTGTGCGGCAGAGAGGCCTTGAAGGCATTGTTCGGCAAATTTCCAGAACATCCCAAGAGACATGGGGTCGGGGAGTTCATCGATATTTTTCCCTTTCAAAAACTCCATGATAACCAGAATGCCGCTGGGTTGCCTGATGAAGTCGTAGACAGTGACAATGTTCGGGTGTTGCAAGCTTGCAAGCCGGGAAGCCTCTTCAATTGTAGCCATAATGGCTTGGGCTTGCTCTAGATCAGGGATTCCACTGGCATCGGTGCCGATGGATTTCTTTTCAGCATGGATTTTTTTAATCGCAACTTTCCGGTTCAAGACGCAGTCCATTGCCAGATAGACCGCTCCTTCACCGCCAGAGCCTACCTTTTTCAGAATTTCATAGCGTCCGTCGCAGATTTGATCCGAAGGCTGAAGGGATTCCATGCCAAAAGGAAACAACATCGATGCGATCCGCTCAAGAGATATCGCACAAGTGACAGGACGCTTGATCACCGATACTGGAGGGGATTAAGACATTCGGAATGATTCCGCTCTGCAGGTCGCTGATATCCATCCGGAGGAAATTCTGACAGTGAATTGGGTAACGGTAATTTGGGCAATGGCCGCAGCCGCATCGCTGGCTTTGGCGGGAGTCCATGGATTCGTATGGTTGCGTCAACACGCGGCAGTTGCGAGCCTGCTTTTCTGCCTGGTGGCCATTGGTACCGCAGGGATGGCTGCTTGCGAGTTATGGATGATGAATGCTCTCACGACAGAGGAATATGGAGTGGCATTGAAGTGGTTCGCATTTCCCTTGTGGTTGATGACCGTCGCCCTTGTCGGATTCATTCATTTCTATCTCGGATCGGACCGGCCATGGCTGGGTTGGGCGGTTTGTGGCTTGAGAACCATCGCATTGGCTCTGAATTTTGTGGCTAGTCCAAATGTCTACTATTCATCCATTCAGGAATTGAGGCGTATTCCATTTTTGGGATCCGAGGTTTCTGTGGTCGATGGCATGCCGAATCCCCTGATGTTGTTTGGTCAACTGAGTCTCCTGCTGCTAGCCGCATATGTGCTTGATGCCACGTTGAGCGGGTACCGCCGAGGCGACCACCGCAGGGCATTGAGTGTGGGCACCAGCATGGTGTTTTTTGTCTTGGCTCTCTCGTTGCAAACGATGCTTGTGTTGTGGAATGCGATTGATGCGCCGATGGTCGCCAGCCTGTTCTTTCTTGGGATTGTGGCGACGATGGGAGCGGAGTTGAGTAACGATCTTCTGCGTGCTGCCAAGCTGGCTGAAGGCCTGCAGATGCGCGAGCGCGAGTTGCGCGGTGAACGAGAGGTCACGGATGCAATTTTCAATAGCGCTCCAGGCATCATTTTTCTGGAGGACGATGCCGGTGGGATCGTTCGCTGGAATTCGCCAATCGATAATGGCGGCCCCATCGAAAAGCTTGGCGGCGACAAGTTGGGAGCCCTTTTATACCGGTCAGGAGACTTGGCGGAATTGAACCGTGCCCGACAAGCCACTTTCGAGATAGGCCGATATGAGTTCGAGCTCGATTTGAAAGGCCGTGGAGAGAGGCCGATGAGGTATTTTTTCAGAACAGTTAAGGTATCCTTTGATGGACGGCCACACATGATCGGGGTTGGTATTGATGTGAATGCCCTCCGGCAGTTGGCATTCGAGGCGGCCAAGCAGAAGGAGGAACTCGCCCACCTGACAAGTTTTGCCTCGATGAGCGAGTTATCAAGTTCCCTAGCCCACGAGCTCAACCAACCACTGGCGATTATTCTTAGCAACGCCCAGGCGGCGCAAAGGTTGATAGCCCTAGAGAAGCCCGACTTGGGGGAACTGGGCGAGATTCTGGCGGATATTGTCAGTGCGGACATACGGGCAGCAGGTGTGATCAAGCGGTTGCGGTCGATTCTGCAACACGGCGAGCCTTTGCTTGAGCCTGTGGATCCAATTGATCTGATCAGGCAAGTCTTGCGTTTGGCCAAGAGCGATTTGGAAATTGCGGGGGTGACAGTCTCCGTGCGGCACCAACGCCGGCTGCCTGCGGCGCACGCAGACCGCATTCCAGTTGAGCAGGTATTGTTGAACCTGATCAAAAATGCCACCGAGTCCATGGAGGAAAATGGCTCCAAGCCCAAGCAGTTGTCTGTCCACTGTGTAATTGAAGGCCGGGCACTGCGTTTTTCAGTCCGAGACAACGGATGCGGACTGCCCGAGGATTCGGATAAAATCTTTGAGGCATTCCGCACAACCAAGCCGAATGGATTAGGTCTAGGGCTGACAATTTGCCAAACCATCATCAAGGCCCATGGAGGGAAGCTACTTGCTGAAACAAACAAATCGCGCGGGGCTACATTCCACTTCACACTGCCGATCGCTTCATGATTACGCTAAATTCCAGAGGCCCAGTTTATCTGGTAGATGACGAACCCGCCCTGTTAAAGGCATTGTCGCGCTTGTTGAAAGCAGAGGGGTTTATGGTCAAGGCATTCGGGAGTGCCTTGGATTTCCTTGGGTCATCCGTTGCGTCAGGACCTGGCTGCGTGGTTGTGGATGAAGCCATGCCAGGAATGACCGGATCGGAATTGCAGCACAGTCTGCAGAATCTCAGGAGCAGTCTAGCGGTAGTCTTTCTTACCGGAAATGGCGATATTCCGATGAGTGTTCGTGCCATCAAAAGAGGGGCGGTGGATTTTCTGACCAAACCGGTGAAAGACGAAGAGTTGATTGCTGCGATCAGGGCGGGGCTGAAAAAAACCGGAGAAATGGTTGTGGAACGGAGCGAGATCAAGGTGCTGGAGGAGCGCCACGCTTTGCTCACAGGGCGGGAGCGCGAGGTGATGCTGGAAGTCGTGCGGGGGCTTCCCAATAAACAGATTGCCGGCAAGTTGGAGATTGTTGAGCAGACGGTCAAAGTTCACCGCAGCCGGGTGATGCATAAAATGGGGGCCGAGTCCCTCGCCGACCTTGTGCTGTTCGCCGAGAAGTTGGGAATCGCCGGAAATCGCTCCCCAAAAGCCTGACTCATAGTGATACAAGCGGGGAACAAACCCTCTTGAACCCTCTTTTGGGGGCACTATGATGCAGTTTCAATTATTCAATACCCATGCCATTCGAATTACCCACACTTCCGTATCCTGTCACCGCGCTTGAACCAAATATCGATACCCGCACGATGGAGATTCATCACGGGAAACACCATGCAACCTATGTCGCAAACCTCAACAAGGCCCTTGAAAGCGCGCCTGAGCTCGCAGGAAAGTCGGTTGAAGAGTTGATCTCCAACCTTGCCGCAGTTCCTGAGGCGATTCGCGGCCCGGTTCGCAACAATGGCGGTGGGCATTGGAACCATACATTCTTCTGGAATCTCATGAGTCCAAATGCCGGTGGCTCGCCTGCCGGTGGGCTTGCCGAAGCGATCAACGCGGCTTTCGGCAGCTTCGACGAATTTAAGGCGAAGTTCGAGGCCGCTGGTCTCGGCCGATTTGGCAGTGGCTGGGTTTGGCTCTGCCAAAAATCCGATAAATCGCTATGCATCTGCTCGACCCCGAACCAAGACAACCCCCTTATGTCGGGAGTTGCCGAGTGCCCAGGCACGCCGATCCTCGGCTGTGATGTCTGGGAACATGCCTACTACCTGAATTACCAGAACCGCCGCCCTGACTACCTCAAGGCATGGTGGAACACGGTCAATTGGGCGGCAGTGGAGAAAAATTTCACCGCCTGATCCAATCTCGCGACTCTCCCAAAAACGCCCGACTGGAAATGGTCGGGCGTTTTTTTGTTCTAGCGTTTTTCCAAGACGCGCAAGGGTATTTCTTGTTGAGGTACTGCTCGATTGGTTTGCTGATTTCGCCTGGGGATGACGCCGTAATACTCTGAGCCTTTCGCATCCGGCCTCTGGAACTCGTCCCCAGAAACACAGCTGGAAACGCCATGGCGTTTTTGGTTAAGTCACGCACTCAATCATGGCCCAACTCAATTCCCACTACCTGAAGCTTAAAGCCGGCTATCTCTTTCCTGAAATCAATCGTCGCGTAAAAACGTTCACTGACGCGAACCCCGAGGGTGCGGCACGCTTGATCCGGTGTGGGATCGGGGATGTCACTGAGCCCCTGCCTGAAGCTGTTCGCGAGGCATTGCACAAGGCGGTAGACGAAATGGGCACCCGCTCGGGTTTTCATGGGTACGGTCCCGAGCAGGGGTACGATTTCCTCCGGCATGCAATCGCCGAAAATGACTACCGCTCGAAGGGACTCGAGGTTGCCGACGACGAGATTTTTGTCTCCGACGGATCAAAATGTGATTGCGGCAACATCCTCGACATTTTCGGCCATAACAACCGGATCGCGGTCATGGATCCCGTCTATCCCGTTTATGTGGACACGAACGTGATGGCCGGCCACACAGGCGAGGGCGACGACAAGGGCCTCTATAGTGGTCTCGTTTATCTGCCGTGCAATAAGGAGAATGGGTTTGTTCCATCCATCCCCCCCGAAAAAGTTGACCTCATTTATCTGTGCTATCCAAACAACCCCACCGGCACTGTGGCCACGCGAGAGCAACTTGAGGCATGGGTCGCATATGCTCTTGCGCATGAATCTGTGATCCTCTTCGACGCGGCCTACGAGGCCTATATCAAAGATCCAGCCATCCCGCATTCGATCTATGAGATTCCCGGGGCGCGGCGCTGCGCAATTGAGTTCCGGAGTTTTTCGAAAAATGGCGGGTTCACCGGAGTGCGCTGTGCATTTACCGTGGTGCCAAAAGACCTCCTCTGCACGACCTCCTCTGGAGAAAAAAAGATGCTCCATCCGCTTTGGAATCGTCGGTTCAGCACGAAGTTCAACGGGGTTGGCTATATTACCCAGAGAGGCGCGGAAGCTCTGTATTCACCTCATGGCAAGAAGCAGGTCGCCTCATTGGTCGAGCATTACATGGGCAATGCTACGATCCTTCGTGAGGCGGCGGAAAAGTGTGGGTTGGCTACTTATGGCGGTAAGAACGCGCCATACATCTGGGTCCGCGCACCGAAGGGATACACAAGCTGGGATGTTTTTGACAAGATGCTCAACGAAGCGAATGTGGTTATTACTCCCGGCAGTGGATTCGGGCCGGCCGGCGAGGGGTATTTCCGCATCTCAGCCTTCAACAGTCGCGTAAATGCCGAAGAAGTCGCCCGCAGGCTTTCGCAGGTGGCTTGGTAGTCAGACTACCATGTGCTGAGGCATTCCACGTTGTTACGTGGAGTAATTCGATGGTGTTCATCTTCAATTTGTAGCCTCTCTCTGGGAATGGTTGAGAGAACATGCGGGATTTCTTGTTGGAATGGTAAAAGCAGGCAACTGGACAGCTTGCTAAATATCAGCCACTGGTCATCGCGAGGGTTCGAGCCGGTTGGAACGCCGCAACACAGGAATAGGCGCTGATAAAACAACAAAATATCATGCCTGCGTCACTTGTGACTTCACCTTTAATGCAGTGATTTGCACTGGAGATCGAGGCGCGTCTGCGGATCTGGCCCTTAGCCCACCGACCCATTTCGGCTACATTGTCAAACGCAGTCCGAAAGGCAAAACCCAGAAGCGGTGTTCTGGCGCCTGGATTGCAGCTACGGACCTATCCGCTTGAGTTTTTTTCCTGAAATACTAGACGCTTGAACGGTTAGTCTCATGCACTTCCCGCAACTCATGCAGAGCACTGCTAGGCAACAACGAAAATGCTTTTCAAGAAAAGCAAGCTGGCTGTGGTTACTTTGCTGCTGAGGCTACTTCAGAAGCGACTTTGAGGCGGAGTCCGTTGAGGCGGATAAAGCCTGTTGCGTCGTCTTGGTTATAGGCTTGGGTTGGATCCGCTTCCATCGTCGCGATGTGGGGATTGTAGAGGCTAAGCGGGCTTTTCACGCCGGCAGCATGGATGCCGCCTTTGTAAAGTTTCACGCGCACGGTGCCACTGACATTTTTCTGCGACTCGGTGACCAGAGCTTGAATCGCCTCGCGCTCCGGAGCGAACCAAAAGCCGTTGTAGACGAGTGTGGAGTATTTGGGAATGAGCGAGTCGCGGAGGTGCATGACCTCTCGGTCCATGGTGAGGGATTCCATCTGTCGATGGGCGAAGTGGATGATCGCGCCGCCTGGCGTTTCATAGACGCCCCGGCTTTTCATCCCCACGAAGCGGTTTTCAACCATGTCGACGCGGCCAACACCGTGTTTGCCGCCAAGTTTGTTCAGGGCGTTCATCACGCACAGCGGAGAAAGGTGCTCGTCGTTGACTGCCACGCACATGCCGCGATCGAAGGTGAGTTCGACATGCTCTGGCGCGTCCGGAGCATCCTCCGGGAGGACTGATAGGGTCGTGAAGTAATCACGGTTCTTGAGGTCGCCAGCGTCATACCAAGGGTCTTCCAGGATGCCCGCCTCGTAGGAGATATGGAGGAGGTTGCGATCCATCGAGTAGGGTTTTTTTGCTGAGGCGGCAACAGAAACTCCATGGGCCTCGGCATAGGCGATCATTTCGGCGCGGCCGGGAAACTTTTCGCGGAAGCGTGCGTCACGCCATGGGGCGATGACCTCGATTCGCGGGGCGAGAGCAGCCGCTGTGAGTTCAAAGCGGACTTGGTCGTTTCCTTTGCCGGTCGCTCCGTGCGCGATGGCATCAGCACCCTCAGCAAGGGCGATTTCAACCATGCGTTTGGCGATAAGCGGTCGGGCGATGCTGGTTCCGAGAAAATACTGGCCCTCGTAGATGGCTCCAGCTTGGAGCATGGGGAAGATGAAGTCGCGGGCAAACTCCTCCTTCAGGTCGTCGACATAGCATTTGGCGGCGCCGGTTTTGAGAGCCTTTTCCTCGATGCCATCGAGTTCCTCGGCTTGGCCCACGTCGGCGCAGAATGCGATGATTTCGGCTCCGTAGGTTTCTTGGAGCCAGTTGAGGAGTACGGAAGTATCCAAACCGCCCGAGTAGGCAACGACAATTTTTTTCATGGAATTGATGGGGCCCGTGGTCGCATCCGATCCACGCCGTATCCGGAACGTCTCACGGTGTCGGTCAGGATGGTGCGTGCACAGGCCATGTTGAGATCGATGAGGCGCGAAGCTAAGCGGATGCCTGCACTCAACAAAAGAATTTTCCACCCGTGGGCATCAATCATGCATTGTGGCGCCGGGGTGCAGGCGAACAAAGGCATAGTTAAATAGCTAACGCGACAGGGTCTCTGTCATGCCAAATTTTAAGATCTTGGCTAAGCATTTCGGGATGTTCCAAGGGAGCTAAAAGCGAGGAAGTGGAGAGGGGCTTGAATGAAGCACAGGGCAGGGCAGAGCAAAGCGTGTGGGCTTCTTCGATCGGGAACAAGGGCGCGTTCTCTGGCCACACGATATGAACTGGAGCATGGACATCCGGCAAACGCGTTCCAATAGCAAACGTGGCGCGGTTGCGGTGGAATCCAGTGATGGCATGGCTTGCTCCGTATTGCCGTGCGCAAGAGGTGAGAACATCGACGTTTTCCAGCGAGATCAATTCCCTATTGGCAAACATAGAGGTGAGCCAGTTTGAGATGAAATTTGGATTCGCCGTGATGTTGCGGTAGCGGATGCGGTTAAGTGTTGGCAGGAAGGAGGAAGGGAGTTCAAAGGCGCGACGTTGAACTGAGCTGCGGAAGGCAGATGGTAGAAAGAGAAACATCCTGGAGACAAGTTCTGGATGCCTTGAGGCAAGGAGGAGGGCAAGTTGGCAGGAGATGCCGCTGGCGACGACCGCCGCTTGCTGCTGCGTCGCCGTGTGGCGGAGGAGTTCTGCGAGGCTTTCGACATGTTCATCCCCATCTAATGGCTTTGGAGGACGCTCGGACTCACCGAAGCCAATAAGATCCGGCACGATTACTTTCGCTCCTGCGGCGTAGTGGACGTAGATCTTTGACCACTCATAGGACGAGGCGCCTGGGTAAAAACCATGAAGGAAAACCAGCGGTTCGCCCGAGCCGCTGGTATGGTACACTATGCGACCTCGGGAGGTGTCGCAGGCGCGATTGGCAAAGATCGCCGGAGTGATCGAATCTGGAATGACAACCCGGGGATCCCTGCGGCGAAGGCGTAGAGCCAAGGCGAGGGCACCAACAAGCCCAACGCCAATCCCAATGCCCAAAGCGGGCTTTTTTTTCCAAAGGGGAGTCATAAAGACTGGCAAAAACCCATGGATTCCCGCCTTGGCGGGAGAGAGTAGCGGGTGGCTGTAATTACCAGCTGGCCTTCGTCACGCCGGGAATGAGGCCATGGGAGGCGAGTTCGCGGAACGTGATACGGGAAACCTGAAAGCGGCGCAGGAAAGCGCGGCGGCGGCCGGTGAGACGGCAGCGGTTTACAATACGTGTAGGACTGGCGTCACGGGGCAACTGTGAAAGCGAAGCGTAGTCTTTTTTCGCTTTAAGTTCCGCGCGGAGTGCGGCGTATTTTTCAACTGTTTTCTGTTTGCGCTTGTTGCGCTCGAGCCATGCGGTTTTTGCCATAAGGGTGGGTGAAAGTACATTGATCAGTGTTCCAGACAAGCCTTTTCAGTTAAAAATCGCTCCAGCCTGATGCTGCATAAGATTTTCTTCCGTGGGCGGTGAAATTATTTTTAACGCTTCTTGGATTCCTCGCCAATCAGGGGGAATGACTTTTGCAGGATCTTGATTTCCTCCGGAAGAATGCCGCCGGGAACGTACAAGATCCCGTCCTTTACAGGCTTGTCTATCTTGAGCGCGGCAGCGACGCGGCCATTCACCAGCGCAACTGCCTGGCCGCCTTTATCCTCAATACTGAATTGCTGGAGTTTGTTCGCTCCATGGGCATCAAGCAGAAAATAGGCGCCGATCGAACCATTAGTCCCGAGGAACGGAAGGAAGGCCCGAATGTCGCGCTCGCTGACAACCGGAACTTTATTGATACGAATTTTTTCCTGTGAATGCAGAAGAGTAATCTCGGCAGAGAACGATGCTCCGTCGGAGGGGCTTGCTTCACCATGGAGGCGAATGGTGACCGGGGGCGCTTTTTTTGCCCCGGCAAACAATGGATCGGCTGTGGCTAGGAATAATGCCAGCGGTATCAGCAGAATGCGGCAGATGGTCGAATGCATGGCGAAGTAGATTTGCGAGGGTAGGGAAGCGGATAGGAATTGCAACTGCGGGGGGTGGTGAGTAGCAAGGAGGGGTATGAAATTTCTTGCCGCAGCCATGGTTCTCCTGACGCTGGCGGGGGTGCGAGCCCAAACCGCTGCTGATTCCTTTGCCGAGAAGCCGCCTGATGAAGTGGGTCCATTTTTTGGATTGGCCGCGCAGAGCGAGCGCGAGGGCGCGAGCATCACCCCGCCCCAGCGTGGCTATCCCCGCATGCCGGCGCCTGAGGGCACTCTTGGCGCAAAGCTGAAAAATCTCTATGGCAGCCTCGTTTCGACAATTCAAGGAGGGGGTGAGCAAGCTCAAGAAGTTGTCTCATTGTCGATCGTGCCACAGGCACCTCTTCTTGAGGACACGCGCGAACTTGATGTCACCTACACGGTTCGCAATACCGGGCGGCAGTTGACCCGCATTGAGTTTCCCACGACCCAGCGCCTTGAGATTGTCACCAGCAACACTTCTGGTGCTGTTATCGAGCGCTGGTCGGACGACCGCTCATTCCAACCAACCGAAGGCATTGTGGTGATTAATCCAAAAGAGCGCATTGAGTTTCAGGAAAAAGTCTCCACCCGCGACATGCATGCGGGGGCGGCTTACACGGTCAAGGCCTCACTTGCGACTCAGCCGGACTTTGCCGTCGAGCAAACCGTACAGCCTCGATAATGCTGATAACCGGCCGGAGCCTAGTCGTGCTTGCCACCGCTTTTGCGATGGCATGCATAACTCACGCCCAAGAGCAGGAGCGGAAGCTGATGGAGCGAATTCAAAATCCAGACCGGACACTGATAAGCCCGATGCAAACCAAGGTGTTTAGCGGCACAAGCTCTGCTCCCACCGGTGATTTTCATGGGGGATCGCGCTCCTTCAATGTCACAGATAAAGCTGCAGTGAAGATGTTCTCTGGAGCGCGTTCGTTTTTTGGGCTCAAAAATCCATGGTTCGGCTCTAAGGTCTTTCCTTCCAGCGCTGCTCCGCTGGGCAGGGGAGGCAATTCATCTCTCTCCGAGCGTGTGTTTCCTGTGGGCAATGCTGCGGTCAAAATCTCACCGCTGGCATCGAATAAATCGAAGGACGCCAACAAAGCGGTCGAAACCGGTGAATTCTCCCTTAGGGGCGAAGCCCAAGGAGCGTTTGATCAAATCACCGACCGGGTTCATCAGGAGATGACGATTGACGATGTACGAGAATTGCTGAACAACCCGCGTTGAATTTTATAAAATATGTCCGATCTGGCTTTTCTCATGCGCGGATGCGCAAAAGTGCTCAGCGAGCAGGAGCTTGAATCCAAGCTGGCTCTCGGCCGTCCACTGAGGGTGAAGCTTGGGGTCGATCCAACCGCGCCCGATATCCACTTGGGCCATAGTATTGCATTGTCGAAACTGCGCGATTTCCAGGACGCTGGCCACGAGGCGATTTTAATCATCGGAGATTTTACGGCGATGATCGGGGATCCCAGCGGGCGCTCGGTGACGCGTCCCCAACTCACGCACGACCAAGTCATGGAGAACGCCAAAAGTTTTCAGGAACAGGCGTTCAAAATTCTGGATCGTGAGCGGGCGACGATTGTGTTCAACGGCGAGTGGTTTGAGGGGATGACCTTTGAAGAGGTGATCCGTCTCAATAGCCGGGTAACGCTCCAACAGATGCTGGTGCGCGATGATTTCCGTGAGCGTCTGGACAAGGGGCAGCCAATTCGAGCCCATGAAATCCAATACCCGATCATGCAGGGATGGGACTCGGTCATGGTCAAGGCCGACATCGAGCTCGGCGGCACGGATCAATTGTTCAACATCATGGTCGGGCGCGATCTCCAGAAAGAGGAGGGAATGGCCCAGCAGGTGGCCATGGTCATGCCGATTCTCGAGGGGCTTGATGGACAGAAGAAAATGAGCAAAAGCCTTGGAAACTATGTGGCCCTCACAGACAAGCCTGGAGACATGTTTGGAAAGCTCATGAGCGTGAGCGATGCGTTGATGGCGCGCTATTACGATGTGTTGTTCCATGAACAAATCCCCGATGGGATGCACCCCATGGAGGCCAAGAAGAGGTTGGCAGGACGCGTTGTGGAGCGTTTCCATGGCAAGAATGAGGCGGTTGCCTCGCTTGAGGATTTCAATAAGCGCTTCAGTGCACGTAAGTTGGACGAAGCAGATTTACCTGTCTTCACCCCTGCTGGAGCGAGAGATATGCTGGGCATTGTCGTCGAAGCCTATGAGGTGTGTTTTCAAACTGGCCGCTCACGCTCTGATGCCCGTCGTCTGATCGAGGGCGGGAGTGTCCAGTGGCGAGGAGAGAAGGTGTCGGATCCCAAGACCGAACTTCCCGTTGGTGAGACGGGCGTCTTGAAGCTCGATAAAAAACGGGCGGTCCGAGTCAGTTGAAATTCCGCTGTGAGGCCGAGTTTTTACCAGCGCCGGGCTAGTCCGAACTTTGGAAATTTGCCTGCGATCCTCGGGAAGATTTTGCGTTATGCAATCTATGTGCTGATCGCCTACGCGATCTATGGCTATGCTTCCCGTATTTGGAATTCCAACCGCGCCGAGAGGTTGGCTGCAGCGGCCAGCGGGGAGATCCGGGCGGGCGATCCTTTAACGGCCAAAGGCATGCTCAAAGAGGCGTTCAGTTTGTGCCCGGAGAATCCAAAAGCTGCTCGGATAATGGCTGGCTTGCTTGATGCGGAAGGAAGTCCTCTCGCTCTCGCTTATCATTTCATTGTTCTCGAGTCGGGTGATGCGACGGAGGAAGACCGCCGAGCAATGATCAAATCAGCCGTCCGCCACGAGGACGAGCCGGGAGCGCTGGATAAAGTAGTTGAGGTTGCTGAGGGGTTGGATGATCCAAGCCTGCCGCATCTGCTTCAGGCAAGGATCCATGCACGTCGCGGCGAGGTGTTTGAAAGCGAGGAGGAGTTGAGGCGCGCGGTTGGCAAACGTCCGGCATCCGACACGTGGACTGCTCTAGCTCGAGGCTTGATGGCGCGGCCAGAGCGAAATGGATCGACCATGGACGAAGCAATGGGTCTACTGGGCCAAGCGGCCCGATCGGATGCAGGTGCAGGCGGGCTTGCGGCGATCGATGTTGCACTCGAAAGCGAGGGGCTTTCTCCTCGGTCGGCAGCCGAGTGGATCGAAATGCACCAATCGCATCCAGCGGCGGATACCATCTCGCGGTTACGTGCGGACGCTCTCGCTCTACAAATAAACCCCGGATTGCGAGAGGATGTTATCGATCGCGTAGTAGCGCGTTCTCGCCAGCTTCCATTGGACGAAAAACCCATTGTTGCTCTCTGGCTTGTGGGCCATGGGGCGGCAAGTAAGGTCTGTAAATTCTGGGGGCAGGAGGAGGCTGTTGGGGGCGGCAAAGAGGCGTTTCAGATCTGGTTAAATGCGGGGTTATCCGCAGGACATTTGCCTGCCGTCGATGAGGCTCTGGAGCATGCGGCGAGCCCACTGGAAGCTTATGAATCTCTAGCTATTCGATCTAATGTGGCGGCAGCGAGCGGCGATGCAGAGCGTTCCAAATCGTTGGGAAGGGAGGCCGCTGCGGCTTGTCAGGCTTATCCTGAAGGGCTTCTCGAAGTGGTGCGGATTTTTTTGGAGGGAGGTAACTTCCCCTTGGCGCTCGAGCATTTAAATACCCTGATCATCGACCCTGTATCGGCGGGGATGGTCGTTGAGCGCTTGATCCCATGCGTCTCTGGAGGTCACAGTGCCAGCGATATGCTGGAATTCTATGAGGCAATTCTGAAGATTCCTGCTGCTCGAGAGGATAGTCAGCTTTCAGACCGAGCTGACCGCTTGAGACTTTTAATGGGCGGACAGGTTTCGGAAGTTGATTTGCAAGAGCGGTTGAAAAAAGAGCCGTCGAATCCATCGATAAGATTGACTCTCGCGTTGGCGCATTTGCTTCAAGGGAGGCCTTCGAGGGCCGGCTACGAGTTGGGCATGCTGGATTCGGATATCTCACCCAAAGATTTAACCCCTCCCGACAAGGTGGTGTTGGTTGCACTTTTGGCAGTCAATGGCCGGATCTTGGAGGCGCGCAAAATTTCCTCCGACATCGGACAGGCTGATGTTTCTGCAGAGGGATTTGCATTAATCGAGCGCTATTTGCGGTGAAGCTCCAATTGACGCCCTCGAGTGGCATCGACAGGATACCCTCATGAAAAAGAGACCTGTGTATGCCTTTGTAATGGCAGGAGGAAGCGGTGAGAGATTTTGGCCATTGAGTCGGCAAGCCACGCCCAAGCATTTGCTCAGATTACTGGATGACGAAACATTGCTGGAAAAAACCATACGCCGTCTCGAGGGGTTGATTCCCCTCGAAAACATTTTTGTCCTGACAAACCACCTTCAAGCAGCAGCAACCCGGGAGGCGGTTCCATTTTTGCCGGCTGGAAATATCATTGCCGAGCCTGCCAAGCGGGATACTGCGCCGGCCTGCGCGCTTGGCACAGCGATCGCCCATGCCATGGATCCGGACGCTCTTTGTGTAGTTCTTCCCGCAGATGCTGTGATTCATGACGCGGTGGCATTTCGCGAGTGTCTTGACGAGGCGATCGAGGCTGCGGAAGGCGGGGCGATTGTGACGTTGGGCGTCCCGCCAACTTTTCCCTCCACCGGGTATGGGTACCTAGAGACAGGCCCACCGATGAGGCTCGGATCTCGCTCTCTTGCGCTCAAGAGATTTGTTGAGAAGCCAGACTTGGAAACGGCCGATGCCTATGTGAAATCGGGCACCTATCTTTGGAATGCCGGCATTTTTGTCTGGAAGGCTTCCACATTTATCGCCGAAGCCGACCGCCAGTCACCTCGGTTGTCAGGCTTTATTCGTTCATTGACTGATATAGACGCCCTTTCAACCCTGATGGAGGGAGAGTTTGCGACACTGCCTAAGATCTCCGTTGATTACGCGATTATGGAGAACGCCCGAGAGGTTGTCACGGTGCCGGCGTTGTTCGACTGGGATGATGTTGGGTCCTGGGCTGCGCTCCCGGCGCATCTTCCGGCAGATGAAAATAGCAACTCGTTGCGTGGCAAAGTTGTTATCCACAGATCACATGAGAATATCGCAATATCAACCAGTAGATTGGTCGCGCTCTGCGGGGTGGAAAATCTGGTGGTGGTCGAAACTCCCGATGCAGTCCTTGTTTGTCACAGGGATTCAGTGCAGGAGGTCAAGGCCTTCCAGTCGCAGCTCCCGGATTCCTTGAAGTAGACCGGGCCTCGGCAAAAATATCATTGCCAATCTCCGGCGGCATCCGCACAAGTGTTGCGTCCGCATCCAAGGTGGTGTGCGGTAATTTCCCTTTTAATTCATGAGCGAGAGACGAGTCGTTGTAACTGGAATGGGTGTTGTAAGCCCTGTTGGAAATGACCTCCAGACCTTCTGGAAGTCATTAGTCGAGGGGCGGAGTGGCATTCGGCGTTTCGAGGCATTCGACTCCACGAATTTCGACTGCAAGATCGCCGGCGAGGTGGCCGGCTTTGAACCAGCCAAGCACTTCAAAAACCCTAAAACCGCCAAGCGCACCGACCGCTTCACGCAATTTGCCATGGCTGGAACCAAAATGGCTTTGGAGGACTCGGGCATCAACCTCGACCAAATCGACCGCACGCGATTCGGTGTAATGATCGGTAGTGGAATTGGAGGGCTCTACAGCATGGAGGAGGAAGCTCATCGCCTTGCCGACCGTGGGCCTTCCCGCGTCTCGCCATTTACGATTGCCATGATGATTTCAAATATGGCCAGCGGGATGGTTTCGATGGAATACGACCTCCGCGGGCCAAATATGTGTATCGTCACAGCTTGCGCGACAGCCAACAATTCGCTCGGAGAGGCTTGGCGCATTATCAAATTCGGTGATGCCGATGCCTTTATTGCCGGCGGATGCGAAGCAACCATCACTCCTCTTGGGATTGCTGGTTTCGCATCCATGAGGGCGCTCAGCCTACGCAATGATGATCCTCAAAAAGCCTGCCGCCCATTTGACAAGGACCGTGATGGTTTTGTGATGAGCGAGGGTGCGGGCATAGTGGTGCTCGAGGAATACGAACACGCCAAGAAGCGCGGGGCCCAAATTTATTGTGAGTTGGCCGGATATGGCTGCACGGCGGATGCCTACCACATGACAGCTCCGATGCCCGAGGGGGAGGGAGCGGCCAGAGCGATATCTATCGCCATGAGACACGCGAAGGTTGAGGCAACACAGATCGATTACATCAACGCGCATGCCACATCGACTGGTCTTGGCGACATTTGCGAGACGCGTGCGATCAAGCTGGCCCTTGGTGAGCATGCTTCAAAGGTCGCCGTGAGCGCGACGAAATCTGTCACCGGCCATCTCCTGGGTGCTGCTGGCGGTGTTGAATTGGCGGCGAGTGCCATGGCGATCAAGTACGGGGTGTTGCCACCCACGATTAATTTGGAAAATCCCGATCCCGAGTGCGATCTGGATTGCGTGCCAAATACGGCGCGCGAAGCAAAAGTGCGTTGTGTGCTCAGCAACTCGTTCGGCTTCGGCGGCCACAACGCGACGCTTCTGCTCAAGGCTGTCTGAGGCCCGCGGACGGTTCTCCGGAAAGCAAGACCCTACGTTCAAAAATATGAGCGATCCGGATATCGAGGTGCGAACCTATTTCGCGCGTGAAAAAAACGCATTGGTGGCCCGCGGAGATTTTTCCGAGATCTATGCGGCCTGGTATCTGCATCGCGTAGACAATAAGATTGAGATCGATGACTCGGCCGATGCCATGGCCAAGGACGCCCTCGCAGCAGTCACGCTACATTGCGCCGGGCGTCCGTGGAAAGTCACTTGCGCTTGGACGGTGCAACTCCCGCATCCGCGCATGAATATCTTCGCCGCCGGGGATAACAATACCGGCACGGTTATTGTGAATTTGCTCACGGAAAACCTGCAACCGATCGATAAAGGTGTGTTTTGTTCCGACATGGTGGAGGGATTCGCTCCGTCGCGGCGTAGCGTGGTTGATTTCGAGGCGCATGGATTTTTCGGAGCGGTGGAAGCGTTCTACGAGAAAAGCGAGCAACGAAAGGTGCGTTTCTTCCACTACGGTGACGATGAGTTTGTGATGGTCGCCGCCCAACCCGACTGTGACATGGAGTGGCTGGATTCGCTCACGGATGAATTGGTGAGGAAGCTTGATGCCTCTGTGGAATTGTCGTTGCTTGAGAAGAGAACTTTTTCATTTGAGTGTGGTTGCAATCAGGAGCGGATGCTGGATTTTATCTTGCCAATCTTTCGACGCGAAGCCGAAGAACTCTTCGGAAAAGAGCAATCGATTCGCATTCTGTGCCCACGTTGTGGCGCGCGGCATACTCTGACCCGAGAGGCCCTAGAGGCGAGGAGTAACACGACTGCTTGATGCGATGGATGACCCAAAATCGTTTCTGAATCCTGACACAAAAATTGCTGGCATTCTTGCGCCGCTGAGCGCGATCCGCGGCTCAAACGACATCGGTATCGGCGATACCGAGGCGCTGGTCGAACTCGCGCGCTGGGCGGCGGGAAAGGGTTTCCGGCTTATCCAAATTCTGCCTGTCAACGAGCCAGGTTCGGATCACAGCCCCTATAATATCATCAGCTCGATGGCGATTGACCCCTCCACCCTTTCAATACGGCCGGAGTGGCTACCCGACATCGGAACGGCGGCGATGCGAGCGATCCTGAAAAAGCATGACGTGGCGGCATTAAAATCAGGCCCTGTTTGCCATGCAAAGGTCGCGGCATTGAAGCATGAGGTGCTTGCCGCAGCCCACAGAAACCTCCGCGGGCCCAGGGGAGATGCAAAAAGGGTGGGGGAATTCGAAGAGTTTTGCGAAGAGGAGGCAGACTGGCTTCATGGCTATGCGGTGTTCCGCGCGCTTTGCGCTTGGAATGGCAACACGGAGGTGGTTTCCAACTGGCCTGTAGAGCACCGCTCGCCAATTGCGGCAACGGAGTGGAGTGCTACGCTTCCTGCTGGCAGACGCGCGCGGTTTGACGAGTTGGTGGATTTTTTCTGCTACGTGCAGTGGGTAGCGATGAGCCAATGGCTCGAAGTAAGAAGGGCATTTGATGAGCTCGGCATCGCACTCATGGGGGACATTCCGGTCGGGGTGAGTATTTATAGCGCGGACGTATGGGCCGAGCCTGGAATCTTCGATTTGTCCCGCTCCAGTGGTGCACCGCCCGAGAAGGTCTTCCAGAGCGATCCATTTACGATGAAATGGGGCCAAAATTGGGGGTTCCCGCTATACAACTGGGAGGCCATGTCGCGTGATAACTTTGCGTGGTGGCGCCGCCGCTTACAGTTGACGCGCTCGGTATTTCATCTCCTGCGAGTCGATCACGCGCTTGGGTTTTTCAGGATTTATAGTTTCCCTTGGCGGCCTGAGGAAAATGAACGCTTTCTTCCACTCGATGAGATGCAGGCGCGCGAGTTGACTGGAGGCCGCTTGCCGGGATTTGTGCCGTATGATGACGCCACGCTGGAGAATCGAGAATACAACCGCAGGCAGGGTGAGATGCTTTTCCGTGTGCTCCTCGAAGAAACTGGTCCTCACCGGATCGTGGCGGAGGATCTTGGTGAGGTCTCGCCATATGTTCGCCCGGTATTAAAGGCTCTGGATATTCCTGGATTCAAGATCCCTCAATGGGAGCGAGGAGAGAACGGGTCATTGGTTCCGGGGAGTGACTACGAGCGCTTGAGTATGGCAACATTTGCCACCCACGATCACCCGCCGCTTCGTCAATTTTGGGAAGATTGGTTCAAAGAGGCCACAACCAATGACGCAAAGAATGACTCTCTGCATGAAATGAAGGCTCTGATGGCATTTTGTGGAGCCAAGGGATTGGAGCTGCCGTGTCCGTTCACTAGAGAGGTTCATCAGGCGTTGGTAAAAGGGCTTTTCGCCAGCAACTCGTGGTTGGCTGTCCACCAGATCACAGATGTGTTCGGGCTGAGTGACAGGTTCAATGTGCCAGGTGCGATCGGCGATGAAAACTGGACGGCGCGCATCAAGGGGTCGATCAACGAGTGGGATTTTCTCTATAGCGAGGCGGTGAGCGGGGTTGCTGAGTCTATCAGTGCATCCGGTCGTCTTCCGGCTTGAAGTAAGGTAATCGGGCGTGTTGCAAGGAGGCTGTGAACCATCCTATTCTATACAAATGAGCATAGCGGAACCCAAAGCCCTCCCCGACGAACACGGACATTTCGGCCCCTACGGCGGCAAGTTTGTTCCCGAAACGCTCATGACCGCCTTGCAGGATCTCGAGAGCGAATACCTCAGTTCGCGCAAGGATCCTGAATTCCGCAAGGAGCTCGCGGCACTCCTTGGAGATTTTTGTGGGCGCCCTACCCCGCTCTACTTCGCTGAGCGTATTACACAAAAACTTGGGGGCGCCAAAATTTACCTAAAGCGGGAGGATCTGCTCCATACCGGGGCACATAAGATCAACAATGCGATCGGCCAAATCCTACTCGCTCGCCGTATGGGAAAAACCCGGATTATCGCTGAAACTGGAGCGGGGCAGCATGGCGTGGCCACTGCCACGGCGGCGGCGCGATTCGGGTTCGATTGTACCATTTACATGGGCGCTGTGGATATGGAGCGCCAGTCTCTTAATGTAGCCCGCATGCGGTTCCTTGGCGCGAAAGTAGTTGGTGTTACCGCCGGCCAAGCAACGCTCAAGGAGGCGATCAATGAAGCCATGCGTGACTGGGTGACCAATGTGCGCACGACCCACTATATTCTCGGCAGTGCGCTCGGGTCGCATCCGTACCCCATGATCGTTCGCGATTTCCACCGCGTGATCGGCGACGAGACCCGCCGCCAGATTCTCGAGCGCGAGGAACGCCTGCCCGACCACCTCGTTGCGTGCGTTGGCGGCGGAAGCAACGCAATCGGATTTTTCTATCCGTTCCTCGGCGATGAATCTGTCAAAATGACCGGTGTCGAAGCCGGAGGTGATGGCATCGTGTGCGGTCGCCACGCCGCCCGGTTCCAAGGAGGCAAGCTTGGCGTGCTGCAAGGAACCAAAACATGGCTCCTCGCCGACGCCGATGGCCAAATCGAGCTCACCCACTCCGTCTCAGCCGGTCTCGATTACGCCGCCATCGGGCCTGAGCATAGCTACTACCGGGACCAAGGCCGAATCGACTACGATTACGCCACCGACACCGAAGCCCTAGCGGCGTTCCGCACCCTCGCCGAAGTCGAAGGCATCATCCCCGCCCTCGAAACAGCTCACGCCATCGCGCATGTGATCAAGGTCGCGCCTGGAATGTCGAAAGACGCGATCCTGATCGCGAACCTCAGCGGCCGCGGCGACAAGGATGTGAGCCAAGCGGC
>ERZ889217.490-NODE-490-length-23752-cov-10.838250_pt1 | contig 23752 bp, 26 predicted proteins | sample MGYA00521098_ERZ889217 | MGnify/ENA primary metagenome ERZ889217 (study PRJEB32303, sample SAMEA104408613) | aquatic metagenome | biome: Brackish water; feature: Pelagic; material: water | place: Baltic Sea | collected 2014-06-10T22:04:00 | depth 2,362 m ... | reverse complement strand
GGACAAAAAATCCGCCGGCACCGGGAATGTGGAAGACGGTCTCGACGACGATCGAGCCGGTGAGGAGGTGGGCGGCGAGAGGGCCGAGATACGAGACAACCGGCAGAATGGCGATGCGTAGCGCATGGCGATAGACGACGGCGGATTCGCGGAGGCCCTTGGCGCGGGCGGTTCGGATAAAATCCTGCTGAAGCGTCTCGACCATGCTTCCGCGCATGAGGCGGGCGATGACGGCGGCGGCGGGCGCGGCAAGGACGAGAGCCGGGAGGATCAGATGCGAGAAACTCCCCCACCCTCCCGCAGGCAGCCACCCGAGCGAGAGAGCGAAGACGAGAATCATCAGGGGTCCGGTGATGTAGGAGGGCAGCGAAATGGCAGCAAGAGCGGCAAACATCGCGGCGTGGTCGCGCCAAGTCGCGCGGTGCATCGCAGCGAGAGTGCCGAGCCAAACACCCGCGAAGGTCGCGAGGAGAAAGGCGGCCCCGCCGAGCGCGAGTGTGACGGGCAGGGTTTGGGCGAGAATTTCGTTCACCGAGCGGTTGCGGTATTTCGTCGAAAGGCGCAAGTCTCCGCGCAGGAGGTCACCGAGGTAGCCGGTGTATTGCTGCCAGAGGGAGCCATCGAGTTTGTATTTCGCGAGGAGTTGCTTCTCGATCGCCTCGGGGATTTTTCGCTCCCCATCAAACGGCCCGCCGGGAGAAACGCGGATGAGCAAAAAAGTGATCGAGACGACGCAAAAGAGAACGCCGACGAGCGAGAGCAGGCGCTTGGCGAGATGAGTCATCCGGCTTGGCGGGATTTCAGGATTTCCTCGGCCACGGGGAAATCGGCGGGATGCGTGATCTTGAAATTTGGCACGCCATGGACAACCGGCACGGGATGGATGCCAGCGGCGATCAAGGCTCCGACCTCATCCGTGGCACCGGCCCCATGCTCGCGAATGGCGGCGAGAAGCTCCGGGAAGGCTGCGGCCTGCGGGGTTTCCATCGCGAAGAGGGTTTGACGGGAGAGGGTCTCGTGGAGAAGGCCGGCGGCGTTGGCGCGGTGGAGTGAGTCTGCGACGGGATGGGCGGCCGAGGCGGCGCGGTGTTTTTCGGCCGCAGCGAGGACTTGGGTGAAAAGGGCGGGCGTTGCCAATGGGCGCGCGGCGTCGTGAACCGCGATAAGATCGGGAGGATTTGGCGCGAGGGCGAGGAGGCCGTTCAGGACCGAGGCGGAGCGCTCGGCTCCCCCGGCGACGACGCGCGAGATTTTGGGAAAGGATTTGGCGAGGGCGGCGAATTCCTCGGTTCGCTGCGGAGCGCACACCAGAATCGCCATGGAAATCTCCGCGCAATCCTGGACAGCCTGGAGACTCCAATACAGGAGCGGCTGGCCGGCGAGCGGAGCGGTCAATTTGTCGAATCCCATGCGGGTGCTGGATCCGGCGGCGACGAGGATGGCGGCGGCTTTCATAGTTGTTTCAAATATCGAAAAGCTGCTGACCATCCTCGAAGTTTTTTTTCTTCGAAGTTTTCTTGGAGGAGCTTTTGGCTAGTCGCTCTCTTTTGTGGCGGGCTTGTTCTTTCCAACGCTCGACTTCCTCCTCGAGCGTGGCGAGTTGGCTTTTTGCGGAGCGAACACGGGCCACGACGGCGGCGCGGATTTTTTCTCCCACTTGGGTTCGATTCTTGGAGTTCCAGAAAGTCCACGCCGGGGATTTCTTCGCTTGGCGGAGGCGGACTTTCAGACCATCGAGTTGATTGCGAAGTTGGCTGGCGACCTGGCGAAGATGGTAAAGGGTGGAACGAACCGCCGAGCCGCTTTCGTGCAGGTCGGTGATGGCGAGGAGGACTTCCATTCGCTCGATATCCAGAGCCGAATAAGCCTCCTGCAATTCATCCCAGAGTTTGCGCGTCTGAGGATTCGATCGATCGCGGCCTGTGTCGGGGTGGAGCCGACGCACGAGGATGCGGTAAATCTCCTTCACCCGCGCCGGAATGTCCTTCGACTTCGACTTGGCGGTGCTGTTGGTGCCCCCCATTTTGGCACGCCAGCGGCGGTAGTCCTCAAAGAGCCGTTGGTATTTGGCCTTGCTGAGAGCATCAGGATCGTCGCCGAAAATGAAACGGACATAGGAGCGGAAGTCCCGTTCTTCGGGATCGAAGCCCTCGTCGGGATCAGGCTCGGGCGGCTCCTCCTCCTTGTCGGCGGCGGCTTCGGATTCTGGCTCCTCCGACTCTTGACCGCTCTCTTCGAAGATTTCAAAGGGATCACGCCCGGTGAAAAGGGACTCGATATCCGCGAAATTGATGCGGTGCTCCAGGTCGGCGATTTTGGCATGGAGCCGGCGCTCCTCATCAAGAAGTGGCCCGAGGTTTTCGGCCTCCCAGCGTTCGTAGGCCGGACGGATTGTGCGATCGAATTCCGCAAGTTGCTCGGCGTGTTCGTGGACCTCGCACATGATGCGCTTGGCCTCGCCACCAGCCTCCTCGCGCAACGGCTGCTGATCGATCAGCACGATGCGGCGCTCCGTGGAATAACGGGCGCTCGGCTTTTCAGGAACTCTCGGCGGCTTGCGACAGGGCTTCACTCTTCGGGAGTTTAAAAGAACCTCCATGGCCGAAAAGAAAAGACCGCCGGAATCGCTTCCGGCGGTCTGGATTTTTTCAGCGTCCGGGGATTTTACCGGATGTTCACCATCGCGGCGTGCTCCGCGTCGGAACACGGGGCATTCAGCGGAACGCTGGTGGACTTCGATGCGTCACCCACGACACCGTTGGCCAGCATGTAGGACTCCACTTCTTCGCCGCTAATGTCGGCGAGCATGATGCCGTTGATGACGACGCAAGGTGAGAGCGGTTGACCGCTCAGTTGCTCCATCTCGAAGCGGTAGTCGGGGTTTTGAATGATGTCCTTCTCGTTGTAGGGAAGTTCATATTTTTCAAAAACCGCACGAACACCGCGACTCCAACCGCATTGGGTCTTCAGGTAGGCTGTGATTTCGGGTTTGTTCATCTTGTCTTGGATTACTTTTTACCTTGGCCGGGACGGAATTCGTCCTCAGCGAACTGGAAGGCTTGGTCGAGACCGACCATGTCCTCGCCCGGACGGAGCGTGTCGAGGGTCTCGGCTTCCTTGCGGAGCATTTCCTCGCTGTAGTTCGCGGCTTTGATTGAGAGACCGATGCGGCGCTCGGCCTTATCGACCTTGATAACGCGGGCTTCGACCTCTTGGCCGGCTTTGAGGACATCTTTGACTTTTTCGATGCGGTCTTCGCTGATTTGAGAAATGTGCACGAGGCCGTCGATGTCGTCCTGCAGCGCGACAAACGCGCCGAAGTTTGTGAGTTTTGTGATGGTTCCCTTGACCAGATCGCCGATGCGGAAACGACCTTCGATTTCCTTCCAAGGATCCTCGTCGAGTTGTTTGACGCCGAGGCTGATTCGCTGGTTGGTCTTGTCGATGTCGAGAACCACGGCTTCGAGTTCGTCGCCCTTTTTGAGCATTTCGGAAGGGTGGTTGATCTTGCGGGTCCAGGAGAGGTCGGAGACATGGATCATGCCGTCGATGCCTTCCTCGAGTTCCACGAACGCGCCGTAGGCGGTCATATTGCGGACCTTGCCCTTGACTTGCTTGCCGATCATGTAGCGAAGCTCGATCTCGTCCCAAGGATTTGGTTCGAGTTGGCGGACGCCGAGCGAGATTTTCTGCTCGTCTTTGTTAACGCCGAGAACGATCGCCTCGATTTGCTGGCCGAGGGTGAGCACATCGGAAGGACGCGCCACACGCTTGGTCCACGAGAGTTCGGAGACATGGATGAGGCCTTCGACGCCGTCTTCGATCTGAACGAACGCACCGTAGGGCATGAGGTTCGTGACCTTGCCGGCGACCTTCTGGCCGACGGGGAAGCGCTCTTCGATCTTGTCCCAAGGATTGGATTGCATTTGCTTGAGGCCAAGCGAAACGCGCTCTTTTTCCTTGTTGATATCGAGAACTTGGACGGTGAGTTGCTGACCGACCTTGATGAGTTCCGAAGGATGGTTGAGGCGGGCCCAGGACATGTCGGTGACATGGAGAAGGCCGTCGATGCCGTCGAGGTCGATGAACGCACCGAAGTCGGTGATGTTTTTGACCGTGCCGGTGATTTGCGAGCCGATATCGACTTTGCTGAGGAAAGCCTGGCGCTTCTCGGAGCGCTCTTTTTCGATGATCTCGCGGCGGCTGAGGACGACATTTTTGCGGTCCTCGTTGATTTTGACGATTTTGAAATCGTAAATGTTGCCGACAAATTGCTGCAGGTCTTTCGGCGGGATGATGTCGATCTGCGAAGCGGGGAGGAATGCTTCGACTCCGACATTGACGGTGAGACCGCCTTTGACGACCGAGCGAACTTTGCCCTTGATGAGGCCGTCGCCTTTGAAGACGCCGACGATTTTTTCCCAGTTCTGACGCTGGGCCGCTTTTTCTTTCGAGAGGACGACCATGCCCTCGTCGTTTTCGAGACGCTCGAGGAGGACCTCGACTTCGTCACCGATCTCGACGGTTTCAGGTTCATCAAATTCGGAGGCGGGAATCACGCCCTCGCTCTTGTAGCCGATGTCCACGAGGAATTCCCGGGGTCTGATCTCAAGGATATGTCCCTTGACGATACTTCCTTCACGATAGTTCTTGATCGAGCGTTCGATCAAATCTTGCAATGCTGCCATATGGTTGATTGTTCCTTGTTTATTGTCGCAACCGGCTCCCTGTAGGAAAAATAGGAAAACGGCCTGTGGCTGCGTCAGCCACGCGCGAGTCGGGCAAGATAGACCCCCAATACCGACAAGCAATCTTTTTCGCGGGGAAAAATCAGGCCGATTGGCGGGCGAGGGCGAGTTCGGCGGCGAGGCGGATGGCGGCTTTCATGCTATCCGGGCGGGCGATGCCTCGAGCGGCGATCTCGAAGGCCGTGCCATGATCGGGGCTGGTGCGGACGAAAGGAAGGCCGAGGGTGACATTCACTCCTTCGTGAAAGGCATGGAGCTTGAGCGGGATCAGGCCTTGGTCGTGATACATGCAAAGGACGCCATCAAATTCCCCCTCCACCGCACGGTGGAAAACCGTGTCCGGAGCGAATGGGCCTTGGAAGTCGCCGTGGCGTTTCAGTTCCTCAACGGCGGGGGCGATGATCTCGATTTCCTCGCGGCCGAGGTCGCCATTCTCGCCAGCGTGAGGATTTAATCCAGCCACGGCGATGCGCGGACGGGCGATTCCTCTGGCATAAAGAAAGTCGGCGAGAAGTCTCCCGACGCGGACAATTTCCGAGGCGCGAAGAAGACTGGGCACATTCGCGAGCGGAACATGCGCTGTAACCAAAGCCACCGTCAGCGAACCGCCCGTGAGACACATCGCGAAATTCTCGACTCCGGCACGCTGGGCGAAGAATTCGGTTTGGCCGGGAAAATCAAAACCGACCTCGTGCATGGAGCGTTTGCAGACCGGGCCGGTGACAACCCCCTGCCAGTGGCCTGAGGCGAGGTTTTGGGCAGCGGTTTCCAACGCGTCGAACGCCTCCCTTGCCGATTCGGGTGTTGGTTTTCCGAGAGGGTGGTTTTGAGAAAAACCAAGCACCTCGACCTCGCAGCCATCGGGCAGTTTTAACTCCTGCAAAGCGGCGGCGATCACTTCGGGGCCGATTCCTGCAGGGTCGCCGGGAGTGATGCCGATGCAGATGGGCGCTTGAATTTTCACGGCGTCAGATTCTGAAAAACCGCCGCCGCCGCGAAGCAAAATCCATCCCATCGTCCAGCGAGAATCTGCTTCCCCTGCCCTTTTCGGTCGCTAGATTGTCCGCCCCAATGGAAACGACACTGATTCTCTTGAAACCCGACTGCATCACCGGACGCAAGGCTGGCGAGGTTTTTAAACGCTTCGAAGACGACGGATTTCAGATTCGCGGCTGCAAAATGTTCCGCGCCGATGCGGGCCTATTGCGCGAGCACTATGCCCACATCGCCACGAAACCTTTCTTCCCCGAAGTCGAGGCCTTCATGAGCGCCTCGCCCGTTATTGCCCTCGCTCTTTCTGGCGAAAATGCCGTGGAGCGCATTCGCGAACTTCTCGGCCCAACCGACTCCACCAAGGCGGCAAAAGGAACGATTCGTGGAGATTTCGGCCAGACGGTGATGAAAAATATCGCCCACGCTTCGGACACGCGCGAAAACGCCGAGATCGAGCTGAAACGGTTTTTTAAACCCGGCGAGATTTTTGACTACGCGATGTCTCTTTAAGAGGGACTACCTGTCTATCAGCGAAACGCACAGGAGTTAGCGCCGCAATCGCCACCCAAACTCACCAAACCGGCTCTGACAAGCAGAGCCCTCCTTCGAATTACTCCGGCGGCATCTGGCGAGGCACGAGAGAAAATTCCTGCTCGAGCTTCGCGATGTGCTGCGCCGGCAGGTAACCACGCCAGTTGCTCCCAGGATAGATCACGCTCTGGCGACCGATCAGCGAGCCAGGGCTGAGAACGGCGTTGCAACCAATCTCCGCCTGATCGCCGATGATGGCGCCAAATTTTCGGAGGCCCGTGGCAATCCGCCCATCCGGTCCGTGAACGGTCACGGCGGCTTTATCGAGTCGAACATTGGATAAAATCACACCCGCGCCGAGGTGGGCCTCGTAGCCGAGGATCGAATCGCCGACATAGTTGAAATGCGGGATCTGTGCTTTATCGAAAACAAGGCAGTTTTTAAATTCACAGGAATTCCCAGCCACCACGCCATCCCCAAGGATCACATTCTCGCGGATGTAACAGCCATTGCGAATCTCGCAATTCTCACCGATCCACGCCGGGCCTTTCACCATCGCGCCTTGTTCGATCACGGTATTTTTACCGACGAAGACCGCTCCGCTCACGAAGGGTTTGCCGATGAGTCGGCCGTGAATGCCAGGCTTCATGCGGAATTTTAGATAGGCTCCGATTTGGGGAAGGACATCCCAAACATGCTCGGAGTTCTCGAAAAGCGCGCGGTGCTCGCAGTGGCTGAGGTCGAAAAATTCGTCGATGGAATACATGGCTTTTTAATTGGTCGTGGCGGGAGCCCGTGGCGCGGGTGAAAGTTTCTGGCCGTCCTTGGTGTCTTTCACCATCCAGCCAATAGCGAGGATTTCGTCACGCAAGGTGTCACTGAGTTTCCAATCCTTTGAGGCGCGGGCCTCCGCGCGGCGGACGAGTAAATTCTCGACAACCTCGGGGATTTTTTCGGCTTCCGGCTGGAGAGCGAGAACGGAATTCACGCCGTCGAGCCAGTTTAAAAGAGTTCTCGCCTCGTTCGGAGAGATGGCGCCTTCGTCCATGCGGCGGTTGGTGAGGCGGAGGGTTTCAAAAATGGCAGCCAACGCGGCGGAGATATTCAGGTCGTCATCCAAAGACTCGCCGAACGCTTCGAGACCCTCGACAGGACTCGCGCTGGTTTCCGATCCAGCGGTTTCGCGGAGGCGGGCTGTCCATTCATCGAGGCGCTGGAGTGCGCTGCGGGCACCGGCCAAACCCTCGAAAGTGAAATTCAGCGGTTCGCGGTATTTCACCGAGATCAAGGCGTAGCGGACCTCGCGGCCACTCCACCCTTTTTCCATCAGGTCGCGCAGCGTGAAAAAATTGCCCGCGCTTTTGGCCATCTTCGAGCCCTCGACCTGCAAATGCCGGCAGTGCATCCAGAGGCGGACAAAAGGTTTTCCGGTGCAGCACTCGCTTTGGGCGATCTCGGCTTCGTGATGCGGAAAAATATTATCCTCACCGCCGCAGTGGATATCGAGTTCCGGCCCGAGAATTCCCGTAGCCATCGCACTGCATTCGATGTGCCAACCGGGGCGTCCCCTGCCCCACGGGCTCTCCCAACCGACATCGCCATCGGCTTCACTCCATGATTTCCAGAGCGCAAAATCGCCGACATTTTCCTTCTCGTATTCGTCATTGCTCACGCGAACGCCGTCGCGCAAATCCTCGAGATGAAAATGGGCCAAGTGGCCATAATTCGGAAACGAGCGGATCCGAAAATACACCGACCCATCGTCGGCTCGGTAGGCATGGCCTTTTCGCACAAGAGTCGAAATCATCGAGATCATTCGCTCGATATGGACCGCCTCCGTGGCCTCAGGAAAATGATTCGCGCGCTTGATGCGAAGGGTATCCAGGTCGTCGAAGAAGGCCTTCTTGAAGGGCGCGGTGAAATCCGCCAGCGGCAAGCCGGCCGCACGGCAACCCCGAATCGTCTTGTCGTCCACATCGGTGAGGTTCATCGCGCGATCGACCCGGAAGCCTCGGAACTCCAGATGCCGCTGGAGCAAATCTTCAAAAACATAAGCCCGGAAATTTCCGATATGGGCGAAATTGTAAACCGTGGGACCGCAGGTGTAGAGACGCACCAACCCGGGCTCGCGAGGCGTGAAGTCCTCGACTTGGCGGGTCAGCGTGTTGAAAAAACGAATCGACATGAAGGCGTCAGTAAAGTGGCCCAATCCCTGAAAATCAACTCCGGTAAAATCGGGTCAAGCGCGCCCGAGAGCTTGGAGGAATTCGAGAAAAAATCTGCCCCCACGACGCAGTTCCTCGATCTCGATAAATTCGTTGGCTGTGTGGGCTTGGTCGATCGAGCCTGGCCCAATCGCAATCGAGGGACAACCTTTCGCGGCAAAAATGGCCGCATCACAAAACCAAGGAGCGCCGACAGGACGCGAGCCGAGACTGCCGAGGATTTGAATGATCGGATGCGAAGGATCGGTCCAAAGCGGCTCGGAGCGGTGCAGCGAAATCTCAAGGCTTGGCACTCGCGCTTGGAGAATCTGAGAGACAAACGCCGTGTCCACGCCGGGGACCAATCGCATATCGACCGAGCACTCGCAGAAGTCAGGAACGATGTTGACTTTCGATCCGCCCGAGATGGTGCCGACGCTGAGCGTGGATTTTCCAAGGACCGGGTCGGTTTTTTCCGCAAGGATCGGCGCCACCTCGCGGCGGAGGCAATCGATCGCGGCTGTGATTTGATAAATGGCATTCACACCCTCCTCGGGTCGGGATGCATGGACAGCTCGGCCTCGAGCTTTGAGATGCAGCCAACAGGAGCCCTTGTGGGCGTGGACTGCATCGAGGGAAGTCGGCTCCCCGGCCATGACAAAATCGAACTTCTCCTCTTCGGCGAGCGCCTTGGCCCCGTGTTGGCCGGCCTCTTCGCCGACGAGTCCCGCGAACCAGATTTCGTAATGCAGGTCAGCCAAAAATCCCTTCGCCTCGCGCAGTGCCCACAACATGGAAGCCATCGGCCCCTTGGTATCACTCGCGCCGCGCCCCCACAACCTCCCCTCGCGAATCTCGCCACCGAAGGGATCAACCGTCATTCCAGAAACGCTGACCGTGTCGAGATGCGGGGCAAAAAGAATTCGAGGGGCTTGGGATTTTTTTGAGGGAAAGCGTCCAACCACATTGGGCCTGCCGGGCAAAACCTCGCGCAGGGAAACCTCCGCTCCGCACTCTTGGAGAAACCGAGCAACCCATTCCGCGCAGGACGCCTCCCCCGTTTGATCCGTGCCAGGATCACCCCCATCGGGATTCACGCTGGGAATACGAACCAACTCCGAGGCGATCTCTTCGACTGTGCTCATCGTGTGGAAAGATACCACTCCACGAATTTGGGAATGCCATCGCGGATTTTGGTTTGAGGATTGTAGCCGAGGAATTGGCGGGCCTTCGTGATATCGGCGGCGGTGAGCGGCATGTCTCCCTGCTGCTCGGGATGCCGTTCGATGATGGCTTTTTTCCCAAGAGCCTTTTCGATTTCGATAATCAACTCTGACAAGGTCGTCGTCTGATTTTCACCAAGATTAAAAATATCAAAGGCCGGCCCCTCGTAGCGGAGCGCACCGGCCACGCCTTGGACGATGTCATCGATGTAGGTGTAGTCACGCCGCGTCGAACCATCTCCATATTGCGGGATGGGTTGGCCGCGATGGATCGAGTCGGTGAATTTGTGAATCGCAAGGTCAGGCCGCTGACCGGGGCCGTAAACTGTGAAAAACCGGAGACACACAACCCTCATGCCATAAAGGTGGGCGTAGTTGCCGCAAAGTTGCTCGCCCGCAAGCTTGGTCGCGGCATAGGGGCTCAGCGTTTGAGGCAGCGGCAAATCCTCGGTGAAGGGGACTGTTGTGGCCAAGCCATAAACAGAAGAACTGGAAGCGAACAAAAACCGGCCGATCCCGCTCCGATGGGCGGCAGCAAGGAGGTTGTGGGTTCCCGTGATGTTGGTGTCGATGTAGAGTTGCGGATTTTTTACCGAAGGCCGCACCCCCGCCCGTGCCGCAAGATGGATGATCACATCGAACGCCCCCTCCGAGATGACACCCTCAACAAAATCGCGATCCCGAATATCCCCCTCAAACAACCGAGCCGCTCCCCCCAACGCGGCGACATTCGCCCGCTTGATCCTGGGGTCGTAGTAATCATTGAAGTCGTCAACGATGCCGACCTCATGCCCGTCCCTGAGAAACCTCGCCGCAATATGCGATCCGATAAACCCAGCCCCTCCAGTAACCAAAATTTTCATTGGCGGACTCTATTAACCAGCCTCAAGAGCCATCAAGCGGTTTTGCTTTGAGCCAAACAAATGAGTTGCCACAAAGCATGCGGGAACTTAGTTTCTCGGCTCCTTTTTAGGAGTCTTAGCTCAATTGGTCAGAGCGCCGCCCTGTCACGGCGGAGGTTGCGGGTTCGAGCCCCGTAGACTCCGGTTCTTTTTCTCTCATAAAAAAATCACTCAGATTCCCATTCCGCCTCGCTTTTCGGGCGATTTCATCCCCTCCTAGACCCAGAGTCGGCGGTCGAGCGAACGGTATTGAATCGCCTCGCCGATGTGGTCGGCCGTGATGGCCTCGGACTCGGCGAGGTCGGCGATCGTTCGGGAGACTTTGAGGATGCGGTCGTAGGCTCGGGCGCTCAGGTGGAGGTCTTCCATGGCGTGCCGGAGCATTTCGGTGGAGGCCGCGTCGAGCGCGCAGAACTTTTTGATCTGGCTGTGACCCATGCGGGCGTTTGCTGGTGTTTTCCCGTGGTCTGAGAAACGGCGTTTTTGAATTTCCCGGCAGCGCAATACTCTCTCGCGGATGGCGGCGGAAGTTTCGCCCGAACCGCCCCCGGAGAGTTCCTTGAAGGCCACGGCGGGGGCTTCGACATGGATGTCGATACGGTCGAGAAGCGGGCCGGAAATACGGTTGCGATAGCGTTCAATCTGAGCCGGTGAGCATCGGCACTCACGCTGCGGGTCTCCGAAAAATCCGCACGGGCAGGGATTCATCGCGGCGATGAGAACAAAGCCGGCGGGGAAAGTCATCGAGCCCGCAGCGCGGCTGATTGTGACTTTTCCATCCTCCAGCGGCTGGCGCATGACCTCGAGCGTGGAGCGTTTGAACTCCGGCAACTCGTCGAGAAAGAGGACGCCATTGTGGGCGACGCTTACTTCGCCGGGCGTGGGATTGGTGGAACCACCGAGCAGGCCGATGTCGCTGATCGTGTGGTGCGGCGCGCGAAAGGGGCGATGGGCTACGAAGGCATTCTTTTCGTCGAGCAGGCCACAGACGCTGTGGATTTTCGTCGTCTCAATCGCTTCATCGAGCGTCATGGCCGGCATAATGGTGGGAATGCGCTTGGCGAGCATGCTTTTCCCCGAACCGGGCGGGCCGATCAGAAGAAGGTTGTGGGAGCCCGCGATGGCGACCTCGATAGCGCGTTTGACTTGGTGTTGGCCCTTGACCTCGGAGAAATCGACCTCTGCAGAGGAGGTAGATTCCAAGAGCTCGGAGGCATCAGCGCTGGCGGGAGGGAGATCGATTTTGCGAGCGAGGAATTCGTAGGCTTCGCGGAGGTTCTTCACGCCGTAAACCTCGATACCCTCCACAATCGAGGCCTCCGCGGCATTCGCGGCGGGGAGGATGACGGCTTTTTTTCCTCGGGCGCGGGCCTCGACGGCGATCGGGAGGGCTCCTTTGATGGGGCGGATCTCGCCGGTTAGGGCCAACTCGCCGACGACATAGCATCGCTCGAGTCGGGGAAGTTCCGCGCGTTCGGCCGAGGCCACCATCCCCACAGCAATCGGGAGATCAAAACTCGGACCCTCTTTTTTGATATCGGCTGGGGCGAGATTGATCGTCGTTCGCTCGCGCGGCCAGCGCAGGCCACTGTTCACAATCGCCGTGGTCACCCGGTCCTTGCTCTCGCGCACGGCGGCATCGGGGAGCCCGACCACAATCACAACCGGATTTCCCGCACCGGTATTCACCTCCACCTCCACCTCAGTGGCTTCGACCCCCTGAACAGCGGCGGAGAAAACGCGGGTAAGCATTAGCAAGGACTAGCAGAGACCCGGTGTGTGGTTGCAAGCCGCGAGTGCTGGCGGATTCGCAGCGGGGCGTGTTAAAAAACCAATATGTCGAATCCCTACGAAACGCGCCGCCTGGTCGGAGAGTATCTATTTTTTCACTACGCCGGGTTCGAGGAGGCGGCCGGAAATCTTCCGGTCCCGCGCGAAGCATGGGGATTTGCAGAACGAGCCGTGACAGAATTGCTGGGTGACGCGGGGGAGATGGAATCCGCTCTGGATGTGGGTTGCGCGGTCGGGCGATCTTCTTTCGAACTCGCACGGCGGGCAAAACGAGTCGTCGGCGTGGATTATTCGCGGGCTTTTGTTGACGCCTGCAAAACCATCCAATCCGCTGGCGAAATGTCGGGCGAGGTTTTAGCGGAAGGCGAGCGGATGCAGGAATTCCTCGCGAGGGTTTCCGGTGATATTGATCGGGGTCGTGTGGAATTTCATGTGGGAGATGCCATGGACCTCCCGGATCTCGGAGCATTCGATGTCGTGCTGGCGGCAAACTTGATTTGCCGATTACCCGATCCCAGGAAATTTCTGGCGCGCCTGCCGACTCTTGTAAAACCCGGCGGGCAACTCCTGCTGGCAACGCCCTTTTCCTGGCTCGAGGAATTCACGCCGCGAGACCATTGGCTCGGGGGTCGCCGGGATTCGCCTTCCTCTTTCGAGGTTCTCAGCCAAATTCTGGAACCCGACTTCGATCTTGAAACCACAACCCACCTCCCATTTTTGATTCGTGAACACTCCCGAAAATTCCAATACGGCATCTCCCTCGGATCGCGCTGGCGTCGGCGTTGACTGGGAGGCTCGCTACCAAGGAGGCGATACGCCCTGGGAAAAAGGTGCGCCGCATCCGGCCCTCGTCGCCTGGCTCCGCCAATATCCCCTCCCCGGCCGTGTGCTCGTCCCCGGCTGTGGGGCGGGCCACGATGTTCGAGAAATCTCCCGCCATCACGCCAGCGAGGCGGTGGGGGTAGACATCGCCCACTCCGCAATGACGCGAGCGAGGAACTACCCCGCCGTGGGTCGCGAGATTTATGTGCTGGGGGATTTTTTGACCGGTGACGCCCGGGGTCTAGGGAAATTTGACGCCTTGATTGAGCACACTTGTTTCTGCGCGATCCATCCGACAAGGCGCGCCGACTATGCCCGCGAGGCTGCTGCCGCCCTGAGGGCAGGCGGGCTGCTGGTTGGAGTTTTTTATGGAAACCCCGACAACCCGGAACCCGACTCGCCGCCATTTCAGAGCCCAGCCGAGGTCGTGAAGGAGTTTTTTGCGAGGGATTTCGAGGTCATCGAAGAAACCGCTCCCGTTCCGACCTACCCCGGCCGCGAGGGGCGCGAGTATTTGATGGTTTTGAGGAGGCGCTGAGGGGGTTCGCCTGCTGCCTACCGAATATTCACGATAGGTGCCGCCGGGCATTCCTCGAAAGGGAAAGAGGAACCCGGAGAGCAGGATCGAGGGTAGGAAAATGAAGGCCGACATCTGCATCGCTTGGAGCTGGTTTTTTGCAATCGTCGAGAAAGTGATCCCCATGGCGAGATTCGCGGCGATGAAAAAAAACGACGCGATCAGCAGCAACCCTAAATCCCCTTGGATCGGCACATTGAACATATATCGCGCCGCCACGAGGATCGTCGCGACTTGGATGTAGCCCACAAGAATGTAGGGCGTGATTTTTCCGATCAAAACCTCGGTGGGCCGGAGCGGCATGGAGAGGAGGTTTTCCATCGTGCCACGCTCACTCTCGCGGGTAATGGCCAAGCCGGTGATCAGGACGAGCGTCATCATCAAAACCACACCGATGAGGCCGGGGACAATGTTGTATTGCGTGATGGCCTCGGGGTTGTAGAGCGAGTGGACCCGCATATCGATGGAGGGAGGTTTTGAGGCGAGCCAGGCGAGTGGGCCCTTGAAATCGGCAAGGAGCGCGGTGTTCAAAACTCCATCGAGGGCGTTGATGCCGCCGCTGATGGCGGTGGGATCGCTGGCGTCGACCTCGGCGAGGCGACATGGACGAACTCGCCCTCGATGTAGCCCTGCACGAGGGAGGGGTCGGATTTTTCACAGGATGCGCCAAGAAGGGCGACGAGCGAAAAAAAAACGGCGCGAAAAAATTTCACGCCGCAATCTTGTCCGGTGGCTCGGCGGGACGGAAGCGGAAGCTGGCGTGGTATTTCCCCCCATTGTGTTTGCGGCAGCATTTGATGCAGGCGGCGGTGTGGCGGAGGGGCTTCACGCGGGCGAGAACGGTCGAGCATTCGGGGCAGGCATAGAAGAATTTCCGGGCGACGCGGCGGCGCTTGAAAGGAAGCTCGTGGCAGCGCGATTCATGCGGGATTCCGAGATCGGAACAGGCTTTGCGCCATTCTTCGCCATGGGCCTCGATCCGCCGGCGACCGACGCGGTGGTGGGCGAGAAGGTGGGCAAGTTCATGGCGGAGTGTGCGCTGAACTTCGGCGGCGGAAACTTCAACGAGCTTGGGATTCAGCACCACCATCCGATCAGACCACATGGCCATGCCGGCCGTGGTGCGGAGGGAGGGGTTCCAAAAAACTCGGACTTTCAAATGACGGCAACCCGCGGCCTTGAGGAGTTGATTGGCGAAATCCTCGAGGAGCGGATCGTGGCGCAGGCGCGAATTGCGTCGGGGTTTGGCGAGATCATCCGGCTTGGCGCGAACGCGGCGCATGACAGACCGACCGAAATCCATGAGAAGTTGCTGGTATTTCATGCGGCCAAGGCGGGCTGGAGTTGCAGGACGCGGGCCACGGCGGCGGCGGCGCGATCGATATCCGCCTCCGTAGTGCTGTGGCCCATGGAAAAACGAACCGTCGCCAGCGCGGTGGCGGTCTCGACTCCCATGGCGAGGAGGACATGCGAGGGCAGGATCGAGCCGACCATGCAGGCCGATCCGCTGGAAACGCACACACCCTCGAGATCGAGCCCCATCAAAAGCGATTCGCCGTCCGCGCCGGGGAAGCTGACATTGAGCGTATTCGCCAAGGAGCGGGAGGGATCGCCATTGCGAATAGCACTCGGGCAGGATGCGTGGATCGAGTTCCAGAGCCGTTCGCGGAGCGGTTCGAGACGCGCGGATTGGAAGGCGGCCTGCGCGGTGGCGTATTCGGCGGCGGCGGCAAGCCCAGCGATGGCGGCGACATTTTCGGTGCCGGGGCGGCGGGAGTTCTCATGCGCTCCCCCGAAGGCTGTCGGCTCGATGGAAATTCCCGCCGAGAGCCAAAGCGCGCCGACGCCTTTCGGTCCGTAAAATTTGTGGGCGGTGATCGAGAGCGCGGTGAGGCCGGGCATTTTCACCGAGAGCGGAAGTTTGCCGAACGACTGGATCGCATCGGTGTGGAAAAAGACCCCGTGCGCGGCGCAGATTTCGGCGAGGCGCTCGATCGGTTGAATCGCGCCGGTTTCGTTGTTGGCATGCATCACCGAAACCAGAACGGTGTCCGGACGGAGCATGGCGGCGAGGTTTTGGGGATCGACGATTCCCGAGGCATCGACAGGCAGGATCGAAACCTCGAAGCCTTCGTGTTTCGCCAAATGCTCGGCGGCGTGGAGAACGGCGTGATGCTCGATCGCGGAAATGATGAGATGTTTTCCTTTTCCCGACTGGGAGCGGGCGAGGCCCATCACGGCGAGGTTGCAGGATTCGGTGCCGCCACCGGTGAAAATGATCTCATGTGGCCGCGCCCCGAGGATCGCGGCAAGACGGTCGCGGGAGTCATCCACCGCCGCACGGGCGCGACGACCGGCCGCATGGATCGACGAAGGATTACCGAATTCCCCTTCGAGAAACGGCAACATCGCCTCGCGCGCATCTGGCGCGAGAGGGGTCGTGGCGTTGTGGTCTAGATACTCCATTCGAGTTCGGTGGCGGGTTTGGACTTCTCCAAAATACGCAGTTGTTTCTCCTCGTAAACCACGAGTGATCCGGCAGGGACGCTGTGCATGAGGAAAACATTGGCGCCGATGGTGCTACCGTTGCCAATGAGAGTTTCCCCACCCAAAATCGTGGAGTTCGGGTAAATCGTGACAAAATCTCCCACTTCGGGGTGGCGTTGGCCGCCTTTGACGATCTGGCCGCGCTCGTCCTTGGCAAAACTCCGCGCACCTAGAGTAACTCCATGGTAGAGCTTTACATGATTCCCGATCACGCAGGTCTCGCCGATCACGACCCCCGTGCCGTGATCAATGAAAAAATAGGGTCCGATTTTTGCGCCCGGATGGATATCGATCCCCGTGCGGGAGTGCGCCCACTCGGTCATCATACGGGGCAGGAGCTTGATGCCTTCGTTGTAAAGAAGGTGCGCCGAACGCTGGACGGCAATCGCCTCGAGGCCCGGATACGAAAGAATAATTTCCTCGTCACTCGTCGCGGCGGGGTCGCCCTCGAAGGCAGCTTGGATGTCGGTGCGGAGGAGTTCGCGGATGGCAGGAATTTGATCGAGAAAACGGAGCAAAACCTCGACCGCATCTGCATCGGTCGCCTTCGGATCGTTCAAGCGAATGCTCCGCGCGATCTGCGCTCCGAGCCGCTCAGCAAGGGCCTCAAGGCGGATGCTGGTGGTTTCGGCGAGTTCGTTTTTGTGGATCGGATGCTCGTCGTGGAATCCAGGAAACAACACCTGCAACAACTGCTCGCACAGCGAATCAACGGCGCGTTTCGAGGGAAGATTGTGGCGGTCGGTGTTATTCAATCCGCCCACCGCCTCGTAGGAGGTGAGAATTTTTTTGGAAATTCCGGCGAGGCGGCTATGCATGCGGAAGAGACTACTGGCCCGCGCGGGGATTTGTCGAGAATCGGCTTGGAATCAGGCTCCGGAGCCGTCCGGAGGCAATGCGCCGTCGCCTGCACAGCAGAGATAGCCGGCGGCTTCGTGGTGCGTTTGGGCCTCGTAGGTTTTTTTCACCTCAAACAATACACGATCAGCGTCTTGCATTTCGACTAGGGCAACAATCGCCCCGCCAAATCCTCCCCCGCTCAAGCGTGCGCCGAGACAACCCTTTTGGTTAATTGCAAGATCAACAAGGAGATCGAGTTCCGGCGTGCTGTTTTGGAAATTATCCATCGAACTCCGGTGCGAAGCCGTCATGAGCGTTCCGAGAAGCGCGCCATCTCCAGTATTTAGAGCCTCAATGGCTTGGAACACCCTTTCGTTCTCACCAACCACATGGCGGGCGCGGCGTTTGGCCAAGTCGGGCATTTCGGCGGCTTCGAGTTGCGCCATTGTGACATCCCGCAAGGCCTCGACTCCCATGCGCCGGGCGGCTTCGAAGCATTGCTCACGGCGTTCATTGTATTCGCCGCCGACGAGGGCGTGTTTCACGCCGGAGTTGATGATGAGCAGGCCGAAGTGGGATGGCAGCGGGATGTTTTTCACCGACTCGGCGCGGCAATCAAGAAACACGAGGTGCTCTTTGAGACCGAAAACCGACGACGCCTGATCGAGCAGGCCGCAATTCACGCCGACGAATTCATTCTCGGCACGGCGGCAGAGTTTCGCGACATCCATGCGCGAGAGTGAAAACGGGTAGAGCTTCATGAGCAGCGCGGCCGTGGCGACCTCCAACGCGGCGGAACTCGAAAGCCCCGCACCAGTCGGCAGGGTCGATTCGTAGCGAACGGCAAACCCTCCCGCCTCGGAGCCGGAGCGGGCGAGCATTTCCGCGACACCCAGCGGGTAGTCGGTCCATTGTCCGGTGCGCTGCAATCCCTCGGTGCGGTCGAATTTTTCCACACTCCCCATGTCGCCGCTGGTCAACTCCACGAGCCCGTTTGGCAATTTCTCGCCGGTGGCCGTGATGCCTAGATGGAGTGCGGCGGAGAGGACTACACCCCCGTTGTAATCTGTGTGGTTACCGAGAATCTCGACGCGGCCTGGAGCAAATGCAGTGGTGGACATTTTGGGGCGATGATTGCGGGGGGCTTGCGGCTTGCCAAGCGGCTTTTGTATGACAGGATTTGAACGAAGGATAAAACTTATGAGCGATAACAACGACAACACCATTGCCGCCAAAAAACTGGAAAGCAGTTCCGAACATGCCAAAAAGGCCCTTGATGCCGCCGCCGAAGCCGGTCGTGCGGTTGGGGAAACCGTGAAAAAACACGCCAAGTCCGCCTACGACGCTGGACGTGAGCATTTGGGTGCCGCCGCCAAAGACCTCGGCGAAGCCGCCAGCGCCTCCTACGGAGACATTCGTGAACAAGCCCGCGCCAAAGCCGACGAGTTCCGTGGCCGCGCGCAGTCGGTTTACAGCGACGCCTCCGCTTACGCCCAGGATTACCAAAGCGAAGCCGAAGCCTACATCCGCGCGAACCCGCTTCAGTCCGTGGGCATCGCTCTCGGGGTGGGCTTCCTTTTCGGTCTCATCCTCCGCCGCTGACCCGCTTTGGCTCTGAACGGACCGGTCGATCCCGCCAACTCCGCCAAACCGGCGTTACGGGAGGAGCCCCGGGGGCTTTTTGAGGAAATCCTCAGCCTCCTCGGGTCGGTCGCATCGTATTTTCAAAACCTCGCCGCTCTTGCTGGCGAGGAGTCAAAGGAAGCGCTCGCGCTCGGTTTGCGAATGGGCCTGCTCTTGCTGGTCGCGCTGTTTTTCGCCGGCTTCGGCTACGCGCTTTTCGTCATCGCCGTCGCATTTTTCGCCGCCCACTTCCTCGGAATTTCGTGGTTCTGGATTCTTGGGGGATTTACCGCGCTCCATTTAGTGATCGCTGCTGTGTGCGTGAACCGTATCAAGGCCCTCAGCCGGACGAAACTCTTCGAGACCACACGCCGCGAGATCGCGGCGGACATCGAAGCCCTTCGCAAAGAGAAGCGACCATGACCGCGAAGGAGAAAATCCTCGAGGACCTGCGCCGCAGCCGCGCTGCGATTGCTCGCGATGCCAACGCGGTCGTGGAGGAAGTGAACCTCGTCTCGAAACTCAAAAAATCCGTTCGCAACCGTCCCCTCGCCTGGCTCGGCGGAGCGGCGGCCCTCGGTTGGATTCTCGCAGGACCAAAAACCCGAGTCGTCACGAAAACCCTCAAAGGCAAATCCCTCGAGCCCGCGAAAAAATCCCGCCTCTCCGGCGCGGCGGGCCTTTGGAGCATTCTACTCGCTCTTTTCAAAATCGCCTATCCCCTCGCCCGCCCCGCGCTCTCCGCCTACGCCGCACGCCGCGTTGGCGAGTTCGCCGAAAAATTTTCCCGCTAATCCACCATGCAAGATCCACGCTGCGACAGCCTCGCCGCCGTCCTTACCAAACACTCCACGAAACTCATCCCTGGCGAAAAAGTCCTCATCGACCTCTTTGATGTGCCCGACTCGATTGGAGTCGCCCTCATCCGCGCCGTCCGCGCCTGCAATGCCGTTCCGTTCGTGCAAAACCACCACGCCCGCCTCTCGCGCGAGATGGCTCTTGGCGCGGAGGAAGCCGCACTCGAAATCGGCGCCGCCGTGGAACTCGCCCGCATGAAAAAGATGGATGCCTACATCGCCGTGCGAGGCAGCCACAACATCACCGAGATGAGCGATGTGCCGGACGCGAAAATGCAACTCATCGCCGGCAAGATGCGGCCCGTCATGGATTGGCGCATCAACAAAACCAAGTGGGTCGTCCTCCGCTGGCCCACGCCCGCCATGGCCCAGCAGGCGCAGATGAGCACGCCAGCGTTTGAGGATTTCTTTTTTAAAGTCTGCACGCTCGACTACGGCCGTATGGCCCCCGGCATGGCCGCACTCAAGGCGCTCATGGACCGCACCGACAAGGTCCACCTCAAGGGCCCCGGCACCGACCTCCGTTTCTCCATTAAAAATATCGGCTCCGTGACCTGTGGCGGTGACCGCAACATCCCCGACGGCGAGGTTTTTTCCTGCCCGGTGAAGAAGAGCGTCGAGGGTCATGTCACCTTCAATGTCCCGAGCATTTATCAAGGCCACGCGTTCGACAATGTGCGGCTCGAATTTTCCGAAGGCCGCATCGAGCGCGCCACCGCCAACAACACCGCCGCGCTCAACCGCATTTTGGATAGCGACGCCGGCGCGCGCTACATCGGCGAATTCTCGCTCGCCTTCAACCCGCACATTCTGCATCCGATGCGCGACATTTTGTTCGACGAAAAAATTGCAGGCTCGTTCCACTTCACCCCCGGCCAGGCCTACAAGACCGCCGGCAACGGCAACACCAGCCGCATCCACTGGGACATGGTCTGCATCCAACGCCCCGACTACGGCGGCGGCGAGGTCTGGTTCGACGGCAAACTCATCCGCAAAGACGGCCTTTTCACCCTCCCCGCTTTGAAAAAACTCAACCCCGACCAACTCCTCGCAAAGGCGCGGTGATTGCGGATAGAAAATCAGGCGCCCTTTTGCTGTTGCGGGCTGGGATGGGGATCGGGTAGTTATCCCGGCTACCCCAAGTTATTAATGGAAGACACAATCTCATCCCGTGAGCTCACGATCGAGCGGAAGCACTTTATTATCGAACTGCGTGAAAATGAACGCGGGCGGTTTCTCAAGATTACCGAAGCGGCCCACGGGCGCCGCAATTCGGTGATCATCCCGAGCACCGGGCTGGACGAGTTTGAAGACAAACTCGATGAGGTCTTGAGCGAGGGCGAAGACGCGGAATAAAAACAACCAGCCAGAGGACCGAGGGAGAGGTATGAATATTTTAGTCACAGGCGGCTGCGGCTTCATCGGCAGCAATTTCATCCGGCAGAGGCTCACCGAACCGGGTTCGCCATTACAAAAACTGGTCAACCTCGACCTTCTCACCTATGCGGGCAATCCGGCCAACCTCGCGGACCTCGCCGACGATCCGCGCTATGTTTTTCAACAGGGTGATATCGGGGACGAGGAATTGGTTTCGAGATTGCTCACCGATCATCAAATCGACGCCGTGCTGAATTTCGCCGCCGAGTCGCATGTGGATCGCTCGATCGATTCGCCCGAGCCCTTCGTGCAAACGAATGTCACCGGCACGCTCCGTCTTCTGAATGCCTCGCGCCATTATTGGAAATCCCTCCCCGAGCCCCGCCGCGCCGCGTTTCGTTTCCTCCATGTCTCGACCGATGAAGTTTACGGAACACTCGGTCCGAACGACCCTGCTTTTTCGGAAACCACGCCCTTCGCGCCGAACAGCCCCTACGCCGCCTCCAAAGCCGCCAGCGACCACCTAGTCCGGGCCTTCCAGCACACCTATGGTTTCCCCACCCTCACGACGAACTGCTCGAACAACTACGGCCCCTACCATTTTCCCGAAAAGCTCATTCCGTTGATGATTCTGAACGCGCTCGATGGAAAGCCCCTCCCCGTCTATGGCGACGGCCAGCAAATCCGCGATTGGCTTTTTGTCGAGGACCACGCGTCCGCCATCTGGCTCGTCCTGCAAAAAGGCCGACTCGGCGAGACCTACAATGTCGGCGGGCTCAACGAACGCGCGAATCTCGATGTGGTGAAAACCCTCTGCGCACTGCTCGACGCGAAATCCCCCCGCCCCGACCGCACCTCCTACTCCGCGCAGATCACCTATGTCGCCGACCGTCCCGGCCACGACCGCCGCTACGCCATCGATTGCGCAAAAATCCAAAGCGAACTCGGCTGGTCACCCCGTGAGTCCTTCGAAACCGGCCTCGCCAAAACCGTCGATTGGTATCTCGCCCATCGTGGTTGGACCGACGACATCACGAAAAACCGCTACAGCCGCGAGCGCCTCGGATCAGCTAAATAAAAATCCCTCTGGCTTTTCCTCCGTGCCCTCCGTGTCCTCCGTGGTTAAAAATTCTGCCTGATATGCAACAAGACTCCAACCGCCGCGGCATCATCCTCGCCGGAGGCTCCGGCACCCGCCTCTACCCGCTCACCATCGCCGTCAGCAAGCAACTCATGCCGGTCTACGACAAGCCGATGGTTTACTACCCGCTGTCGGTGCTCATGCTCTCCGGCATTCGCGAGATTCTGCTGATTTCCACCCCCGAGGATTTGCCCCTCTTCCAACGCCTCCTCGGCGACGGTTCGCAATTCGGAATCTCTCTACAATACGCCGAGCAACCCCGCCCCGAGGGCCTCGCCCAGGCCTACCACATCGGCGCCGAATTCGTCGGCGACAAACCCTCCGCACTCGTCTTGGGTGACAACATTTTCTACGGCCAGTATTTTTCCGAAGCCGTGGAAAATGCTGACCGCCGCCAGGAAGGCGCCACCATCTTCGGCTACCATGTCGCCGAGCCCAGCGCCTACGGCGTCGTCGAGTTCGCACCCGACGGCCGAGTCCTCTCCCTCGAAGAAAAACCAAAAAATCCCAAGTCGAATTTCGCCATTCCCGGTCTGTATTTCTACGACCACCGCGCCGTCGAGATCGCAGCCAACCTCCAGCCCTCCGACCGTGGCGAACTCGAGATCACCGATCTCAACCGCCGCTATCTCGAAGCCGGATCCCTCCATGTCGAACAACTCGGCCGAGGCACTGCCTGGCTCGACACCGGCACGCACGAATCGCTCATGGAAGCCGCAGAATTTGTCAGCGTCATCGAACGCCGCCAAGGTCTCAAAATCGCCTGCCTCGAAGAAATCGCCCTGCGAAATGAATGGATCACGCTCGCCGACTTGGAAACTCAAATTGCCCGCCTCGGCAAATCCAGCTACGGCGCCTACCTCCGCCGCCTGCTGAAATAAATCCCAGCGAAGAATGAGGGCGGATAGCTCCTCCCCGCATGGCAACGAAGTGCGGCACTTACAAGCCTAACAACGCCGGCGCGCTCTCACACATTGAGCCGTTCTATTTGTTTCGCGGAGACTGGAAGGTGATTTTTTGTGTGAATCCCGTGTTGGATTGAGGCTCCACTTTCATCTGAGTGAGATACGTATCGAAAATCTCGGCGGCATCGGCTCGTGTCATCATATCGGATTTTGAGGCCAGCTGAAGCCGTTGACTGTAATCCCGAAAATCGACGCGGACTTTTCCGACCGTGAGGATTTGGATGACGACGCTCAGCGCTTGGGCATTGCTGTAGCCGATCTTGAGAACCAACTCCTCGATTTTGTCAGCCAGCGAGCAAAACGACTCCGCGGATTTCTCAGTCGCACCCCCCCCATGATGAAGCGTCCGGGTTTCTAGAAGAATGATCGCCGTGGAGGGTTTGAGCGCTTTCATTGAAATAAAGATAAGATAAGGAGTCGCGGCGCTTCCAATAAAAATCCGAATTATTTAGGACCATTGAGTGAGCAGTGAGGAACGGGAGCCGCTTTCTTTTTCAAAGGATGCCGCGCCCGCTTCAAAAACCACACCATTCCACCCACCAACAAAATCACAGCAGTGGCCCAGGTTTCGGGTTCGGGCACGGGGATGATGTGGTAGCCGCTTAGGCCCG
>ERZ889217.488-NODE-488-length-23782-cov-9.425170_pt1 | contig 23782 bp, 15 predicted proteins | sample MGYA00521098_ERZ889217 | MGnify/ENA primary metagenome ERZ889217 (study PRJEB32303, sample SAMEA104408613) | aquatic metagenome | biome: Brackish water; feature: Pelagic; material: water | place: Baltic Sea | collected 2014-06-10T22:04:00 | depth 2,362 m ... | reverse complement strand
GAACGCAGGTTTCCAAAACCTGATGTCGTAGGTTCGAGTCCTACAGGACGTGATTAACCTTTCTCGTGCGCTTACACGGTTCTACTGTGTTTATAGAATGGGCCGACGGCGCTATTCTTGTCAAAACACGAGAAAAAGGTCAAACCGTATTGCATCTGGAAGGAAATTACGTGGATCGGAAATCCATTAAAGGTTTCCACTACGACTTGCCAAAAGAACAATTACTAATGGGCCAGCAACGACAATAGATAATAATGCGGCTAATTGAAAAACGATTTCTAAGTTCATACCAAATTTTTGAAACTAGTTTGTTAAGTTCGTCATCTGTAGTTAAAACTCACTACAGTAAACGCTATACAGCGTATTTATGTGTATAACGCAACACCAAGGCGAACAGCTAAAACACCAGTAAGTAGAGCCACAAAAAGAGCTACAAAAACGTCACTATCAGTAAGCATAAAAAATTCCTTAGATGAAAAAAAATAATGGGCAAGTATTCGATGATTAACGGAAACTTACTGAAGCTTGCCAAACAAACGCTAGAAGAATAAATAAAACAGGGATAACCGGTAATACATCAACAATTGGATCAAAAGGTGCATACGCTTCCGGTAATTTTGCTAGTAAACAAACCATAAAAGTTCTCCAACGAAATGTCTGATAAAAGAATATAAAAAATAATGACACTCTCTCGACGAGCGCGAGTGAAATTGTCGAATATGTCTGTGATACATTTTTAGTGTACCAAAAAGATGTAAAAGGTGGTAGCCTTCTTCGTTGGTGCCAGGATCCTTATTTACACGAAAATAATCGCGCAGTACAATACACTGGCACCAGCATGCCCTAAATGAAAAATAAAAAACTATGCAGTCGGGGAAATTTTGCGGTATGCAATCATCTCGCCTAAGCCTGTTCCTGCCGGAATAATATCACCTAAAATTACCCGCTCTTTTAATCCGCGTAGAAAATCTGTCTTTCGTAAAATCGAATCGCGGGTTAAAATACGCGTGGTTTCTTGGAAACTGGCCGCCGATAAAAAACTTTCACTAGTTAGAGCACTCGCACTAATACCACAAATAATTGGCTCGTAACGAGCTTTTCGATCCCATGTTCCGGCGTTAACGTTTTCAGCACGTATTAACGGTATGATTTCACTACGGAATAAACCAGTATCCCCCGGATCTAAAACCCGTACTTTCGAGGTCATCTGACGTACAATAATTTCAAAATGTTTATCATCAATGCCGACACCTTGCGATAAGTAAATTGACTGAATACGGTCAATAATTTGACGTTGTACTAAGCCAATACTTTTACGAATCGCTACTGATAACGGCATTTCATTTTTTAATGAACGGAAGGTATCCCGTAATAAATGCTGTAAATTCACTTCGACATCACGGCTTTGAGATGCTTCAAAAACTTGCTCAACTTTTGGAATACCTTGTACAATGTCACCAGTAACTAAACGCTGGTACGAGAGAGTTACTAAAGGGTGACCTAGTGAAATCCATTGGTTATGCTGTACGTGTAACGACGCACTTTTATAAAAAAGCACTGGTTGTCCTTTACGTATAAATAATTGTGAACGCGTAATCGATAGTATTTGGCCTGATGCTGGAATAGCAACACCAGGAATAATTTCATCACCAAAACGTACTGTTTGACCAACAGAAACGAGGAACTGTTCCTGCGGTAAGTCTTTAATAGAAAAACTTTCAGTGTCTTTAGCTCGTAATAAAATAACATCTTGATCTGGCGTCGAAAAACTCTCGCCAGCAGCCTTAACCCGCTGTAGTCGTGCAAGAACAGGCTCACCGGGTAAATACATAGAATTTATCGGACCCAGTACTTTATCATCACACGTGTCTTTGGGAAGAGCTTGTTTAATGCCATATGTCCACTGTGTACTCGTCAGACTGGACGCATCAAGTAAGGTGCCGAAGGAACTTTCTGGGAAAGTTCGCATGCCTTGTAACGACATTTGTACCAGGACACGGAAAAAACACGTTGATCCGTAAAAGTCATAGCGAGTCGACACAAAAACCGGGCGGTGGCGGACCCTATAGCGATTCTGCGCCGGGATAAGCTTCGTTGAAGCTTGTTTAACCCATATTGGAATACGTCTTGCCCACGATTTTAGCAAGTTCGCCGCACCCTCAAAGGCCTCTCCGCGTATCAATTGTGCTCGAACCGATTTACTAAAATCAAGGGAATATTCCCGAATCGGCGTTTGGGCGATAAGGAACGTTTCACGGATAAGTGCTTGAAAATTACGCGCTGTTGACGAGCATATTCGGAACAACCGTGCCCAGTCGCCCGAAATAGGCGCACGATCCGCGACATACAGCCACCCGGTAAATTGCGCGTCAAATAAAGTCGATGGTGCGTATCGTGCTCCAAGGGATAAAACACTTGGACGCAGCAGGGGGAAACCAGGGGCGATACTATGCGTAAAAACACGGAAACGTTTTGCGCACATGAGGGCCTCGGCTAATAAAGGTTGGCGTAAACCTTGACGTCGTAAAGACGTAACAAATGCGGGATGGCGTAAACAAAACGCATTGCGTAAAGAAGGTAAAAACTCTTCGGCTACCCCTGAAGACTGCATCCCGGAAACCGAATGGTATGAGCCAAAAATATGACGACAACGTCGATTAGACCGTTCAACATCATAACAGGAGTAGTGTACGCCTTGTGCACTATTTAATAGCATTGACGACGACGTTGTTTGATAATTAAACGAAGGACTCGTCAGTGCACTCATGCCAAAATTAAAGGCAGTTGCTGGTGCAAAATAACACCAATTTTGTACGACAGAAAGCTGCGCGCGACAGATTCTTGACTGTTGCACTGAAAAAGGAAATGCCGTTTTTAGCGATAAACTAGTACCCTGAGCAGCTTGAAACAATGACGCGAGTAATGCATGCTGCGGTACTGAAGAATTGCATGCTGCAAGCGGATTGGGCTTGACCGTTTTGGGCAAGCCCGTTACGTGTGGTACCCCATCGGCTACGAGTCGGGTAAAGCGATACTGTAGAATACCATAACGTTGCGTTGCCACAGGCCGCTCAGCGGATTGCAACGTCATTGCTGTACAAAGTGGTTGCCCGGGGCGAAGCCATGTAGTACCAGCATATGTAACCGTCGTCATTGGTAAGCATGGAAGAGGCCAAGACGAGCGTGATTTCCATGTTAAATGGTTCACAAAAGCGCTCGCCATGGGCGCGAGATTGGTTTGTATGCGTGATTTCCAAAACACTAAACCATGTTTACGGCTCGGCGAGCTATAAAATGACTTCAGCCAAAAAGAACCACCAGTTTGTGTTTTATAGTATGCGGGGACGTACAATAAAGTGCACTCTAAGGCCGACGGCCCGATTTTTGGTTGAAGCGTATGGTGTAACGACATGGTTAAAGGTAGTTGTCGTTGCGTAGACATTCCCAGCATCTTGAACATGCGTATTGCGTTTAAAGACCATACGAGCGTGTCTCCTTGAAATGTTCGGCCAAAAGTACAGCCAAAAGCTATATTTTCATACACACCTGTAAGCAGGCTCGTAAACATAGGTATCTGTAACGCTTTTTTTAAGTCACCCCTCTGAGTACTAGAAAAAATTGTACGTTGCAAACGCGTATTTGCTGTCAGTAAGGACGTTCCTATTTCTGGTCGCCACACGCCAATGGTCGGCATAGGCCGAACAAAACCCTCCCAAGACCCAAGTAAACTATGCCGATTAATAACTGTAGTCGGGTTGACTAAATGCCCCGACGACCGATACATCCGCAATAAATTTTTCGTGGACCCAATGCGTTTACCTGACAGAACCCATACTGTACCCAATGCGTTTGTTACTTGATAACGTCCTTTGGTCGGCGTGGCATGTTTCTCTGATACATTTGTTTGTTTAAAGGCAACGTTTTGAGAAACAACCTGCCCATCAAGCTTCGAGAAAACAATTTTTTTAGTCTCAAGGCGCTCATTACGTTGGGACCCAATACCGCCGAATTGACCAAGAAGTTGGTTTTCTCGTACGTATTCACCTTCCCGAACGAATAATGCTGTATGTATTGGGACAGTTAATCGGGTTTGGGTTTTTGTCTGTAAATCAGTCACCAATAAAACCCCAGAGGCTTTTACTAGAAACGCGATTTGGCCGTATGTCGTACGGATTAGTAAACCCTGGAAAGGGTTCGGAAACGTAACAATTCCTTTATGGGGCGAGCGGAATTCTTCTTGAACGTCGCCGGTAAAAACACCACCAGTGTGGAATGTTCGCATTGTCAATTGTGTTCCGGGCTCGCCGATAGATTGGCCAGCAATAACACCAACCGCCTCCCCAAGGGTCACCATAGAGTTTTGCGATAAACTCCACCCGTAACATAACTGACAAATACCGCCGGGAAGTTCGCATGTGAGGGGCGAGCGGACATGCACTTTAAACTCGTGCCCTTCTTTTTTAGCGTGCGTTGTAAGTTGATCGAGTTTAAGTGCAAGTTTTTCAGAGATTGCCTGATTTCTTTTGGCAATAATAAGGTCACCCTGAAGTACGTCTGTTGCCAACACACGACCAATAAGTCGTTCGTTTAGCTGTAAAACAACTTGGCCATGCTCTTCAAGAGGCGCAATAAATACGCCTCGTTTGGTCCCACAGGACCCTTTTTGTATAACCACATGTTGCGCGACATCGACTAAACGTCGAGTCAAGTAACCAGCATCTGCTGTACGCAAAGCCGTGTCAACAACACCTTTTCGAGCCCCGTAACACGAAATCATGTATTCTGTAACCGTTAAACCCTCGCGAAAGTTACTTCGAATTGGGAAACCGATAATATTTCCTTGCGCATCAGCCATCAGTCCCCGCATCCCAACCAATTGGCGAACTTGAGATACGTTACCCCGTGCCCCAGAAAACGCCATCATATAGACGGGGTTTAAAATATTGGTTGCCTCGAAGTAGTCAATTACATGCTGTTTAACCGTTTCGCTAGTACGGTGCCACGTATCGATAACACTTTGTAAACCTTCGATAGCTGTACGGTTTCCCTGAAAAGCACCTTGTGTACTTTGAAATACAAAAACTTCGGAATCAATTACCTCGGTCTTCTTTTTTGGCGGAATGCTTAAGTCATCAATACTTAAAGAAACACCGGCATATGTCGCATACTGAAAGCCTAAAGTTTTTAAATTTTCAATAAGCTGTATTGTCTTATATTCGCCCTGATACGCCAATGACCATAAAATCATGCGTTTTAGGCGACCTTTATCTAAACATTGGTTAAAAAAATAAGGAAGGGTCGTCATAAGCTCTCCAATAAGTAATCAGAATAAATAACGAGTCCCGGATTGTAGCGATTTAGTTATTATTCTTGCACAGCATTTGCAGATAAAGCTTCCGTCCCGAAAAGCTTCATCACCCCGTCCCATTCAATGTCATTATGAATTCCTGATGCAGAAAGTTCACGCTCCAGTCGTTGTTTTAAGTGTTCAGGGAATGGTTGTGGTTTCGCGTCTAATAACGAATTAATCAAAATACGGCCAACAGTTGTACGTGTATATTGGCGAATAACCTGCGTATAGGACTCTTGAAATTGTTCTTGTTGGGTTGATACGGTGAGCACACTGCGTTCTTGGCGAGTAGCGTAAAGAACTAAGCTATTTCCGGTGAAATGGACCTGGATTTCTTTTGGCTCCTGCGCTTTCTGCCCAGTTTCGCTTAGTACGCCTAATTCTAGTTGAAGCCAAATTAAAGAGTACACATTAACGTGGTCCTGATAAAACGCGTGAATTGCATCGTGTGCATGTGTAAAGTAAAGACCGTAACCAACGCGTGAACGTTTCGTACCCGTTTGATCAGCTTTCGCAATTTTTGTAAAACCATCGGTTGTTAAATAATAACAACCTAATACCATATCTTGGCTTGGGATTAGAATTGGTTGGCCTGTTGCTGGTGCTAATAGATTATTCCGAGACCAAAGCAACTTCCATGCTTCCGCACGTGCTTGAAAAGATAGTGGTACATGAACGGCCATCTGATCTCCGTCAAAGTCTGCGTTAAACGCACTACACACTAAAGGGTGTAAAAGAATCGCTTGACCCGCAACTAAATACGGTTGGAAAGCCTGAATACCTAAACGGTGTAATGTCGGAGCACGATTCAGTAAAATCGGCAATTGTTGCATAATTTCAGTTAAAATCGGCCAAATAATTGGGTGCTCACAGTCCAGATATCGCTTCGCTTTAACGAGATTTTCAACGTACCCTTTTTCTAGTAAACGACGAATTAGAAAAGGATAAAACAGCTCTAACGCCATTTCACGCGGTAATCCGCAAGCGTGAAGTTGCATTTTTGGCCCTACAACAATTACAGAACGCCCCGAATAGTCAACCCGTTTACCCAATAGATTTTGGCGGAAGCGGCCACGTTTCCCCTTCAAACGATCGGACAGCGATTTTAAAGGCTTATCATGTGTTCCTAAAACAGCTGCGCTGCCGCCCTTTCCGTTTTCAATAAGAGCATCGACCGCTTCTTGTAATAGACGTTTGGTATAGCCGATATTTTCTAAATCTAAAATGCGTAACCGTTTCATACGATTGTTACGGAATAACACCCGTTGGTATAACCGATTTAAATCTGACGCCATCACTTGTTCGTCAACAACCATAATGGGACGAAGATCCGGCGGAAGAACGGGTAAAATAGAGAGCGTCATCCATGACGGGTTTTTTTGCGTTCGGTGGAACACCTGAGCCGTTTTAAAACGACGCATATAGTGCAAACGGCGCTTCAGCATTAAGCGTAAACGACGTTCTTCGGATGGGCGTTGAATCCACATACTCGCTAATTTGCGGATACGGGGGTTGAGAGCTTCAATTTCTGCGGCTAACAGATTCATCAATAATTCAAGATCCACGCGCGTTAAAAGCGTCGCGACTGCATCACCACCAGTCGACGCTAATAAATCCCGAATACCCTGCTCACGGCTTAAAAGATGAGTTTGCATCATTTCGCTAAAGGGGTTATCAGGTTGCAGTATGGGATCCGCAGCTTGGCGCGCGCCAACTGCTGTATACGACGGTAATGGCGTATCGTCCGTATACGGTTGCGACGTAAAATATTGCATAAACTTTGACTTATGCAAAGCATCACAACAAAAAGTCGTCGGGACGGGAATTGTATGCGCCGGGTTAAATTTTAAATACTTTACAACTTGTGCTTTTGTATTTGGGATTGGTAAAATACCAGCATGATGTGCGTCAACTAACACACTTGTACAATAGACTAAAGACTCTAACGCTTTACCTTTTTTATTTAAGAGCACCGCAATATAATTTGGCCGCCCTTTCAAATACCAAATATGCGTTACAGCAGAAAATAAATCAATATAGCCTAAACGCCGACGGCGTAAAGTCGACGGCCCGTACTCAACCTCACATTCCGGGCAAAATGTAATATCGTCGCTTGGTTGTTGCTTTCCGCACGAACATTTAAAGTCATTAACAGGACCAAAAATCCGTTCGCAAAACAAACCATCGCGTAATGGCTTAAACGTTTTATAGTCAACAGTTTTTGAATGGAGAACTTCACCTAAACGCGACCCGTTGGGTAATTGGCGTTGGGTCCATTGTTGGATTTGTTGAGGGGACGCAAGCCCTAGAATTAACGAGTCAAAAATAACACGTTTACCTTGTAAATAGCGCTCATCTAGATGTAACTCGCGTTGTTGGTAATAACTAAACACAGGTTTTCTCTCCTTCGTAACATAAAAGATTAAAGCTTAATTTGGCTCGGCTGCGGAAGCCTCCTCCAGAGGTACAACCGATCTCTGACGAGGGTCGCATAAATCAATTGGGTGGCGAGTCACCAATGCTGGTGCATCTAATGGCGAACTCAACGCATAAACACCTACATCAAGGCATAACGACTGAAGTTCCAATAATAGAACTCGAAACGCTTCCGATGTCCCTAATCCGAATTTTTTATGAATCGGTTGTTCTGAACCTGTAAGGCGCGTCGTAAATGTCTCGGAAATACCTGGGATTGGGACAGTCGACTGAAGAGTCGGTGCAAGAATAGAGTCAAGTAATGTCGCACGTCCTTCTAAGTCATCAGATTTACGTGTTAATAATTCTTGTAATGTATACGCTGCCCCGTACGCTTCAAGTGCCCAAACTTCCATCTCACCTAAACGCTGCCCGCCGTTTTTTGCACGACCCCCAACTGGTTGTTGCGTAATCATTGCGTATTTCCCCGTTGCTCGTGCATGAATTTTTTCTTCAACTAAGTGAACAAGCTTTAACATGTAAGCTTTTCCGACCGTCACAAATTGGTCAAAGCATTCACCGTTGCGACCGTCAAAAACACGAGTTTTCCCCGGAAAATTAGGCTGAAATAACCATTTTTGTTGCGTCTTTAAACGCGCTTGGTATAATTTTAAGTAAACCAAACTTCGAGATGCTTCAGCACCAAATAACTCGTCAAACGGTGTAATGCGGAATTCTTGCCCTAAATAACTTCCCGCAAGACCTAATAAACACTCAAAAATCTGTCCAACATTCATACGCGATGGTACGCCCAATGGGTTCAATACCATGTCAACAGCAGTACCGTCAGGTAAGTAGGGCATATCTTGTCGCGGAAGAATACACGAAATAATACCCTTATTTCCATGGCGACCCGCTACTTTATCCCCAACCTGGATTCGGCGTTTTTCGGCAATAAAGACACGCACCTTAAACGGAACGACTGAGGGTAACTCAGGCATTTGTGTCGTATCTGTACGCGCGTATTTTTGACGAATACGGTACAACTCATTTAAAAGTTGAGGTTGTACCGTTTCACTACGAATAACTTGCGTGTTTACGATGCGACCACGAACACCGTTTGGTACACGTAATGACACGTCTTTGGTTTTTGGAATATCAACGCCTAAAATGTCAAAAGCCATACGCTGGTACGGGCTTAACGGTTGCACTTTTAATGGAATCATTTTACCAACAAGAATATCACCTGTTGTAACCCACCGCCCTATCCGGACAATACCTTGCGTATCTAATGCTTCCCCATCACGACGGGTTAGCTTTGGTAATAGATTTTTTGTAATAACCTCATAACCTGCGCCAGGCGCCTCGCGGGCTTCAGTTTCATATTTTTCAATGTGAATTGTTGTGTAGAGTTCATCAAATAAAAGACGCTCACTAATAACAACAGCATCCTCAAAATTATAACCTTCCCACGGTACATACGCGACCAATAAATTATGACCTAAAGCAAGACTCCCTTTGATACTAGCCGCACAATCGGCTAATAAGTCCCCTTGTTGTACCCATTCACCCTCAATAACACTGGGACGTTGTACCAATGCAGTTTCTTGGTTTGATCGGTCATATGTTTGTAAATGGTACCGAGTAGGTGCGCTTACTTCCGGTTGTTCTGAATTACCAGGCCACACAATTTTAGCTTTGGACACATCTAATATTGGCTGAGCATGTTCGGGATGTGTAACCTTGGTGCTTGCAATAAACCCTGGTAATGTTGTCGAAATAGGTTGTAAATCAACAGCGGCTTTTGCTTGGGTTATAAATTCATTTTGAACATGAATATCCGTACCACTGACGTACGAGACGATACCAGCACGGGATGCCTGTACAACATGCCCCGACTCCCCAACAACGAGACCTTCAAGACCTGTTGAAACGATGGGCCGTTCTGGTCTCATTAGAGGCACCGTTTGGCGTTGCATGTTCGAGCCCATTAAAGCACGGTTAGCGTCATCATGTTCTAAGAAGGGAATCAACGATGTCGCAATGGATAATAATTGGGACGGAGCAATGCCGATATACTCAACTTGCGTTCGCTCAAGGCGTAAAAAGTCTTCCTGCAGTTCTGTCGCTAGACGTGCCGGTAACGCGGCATCGGGTAACATATTACTAGTATCACGTTTTAAATCAGGTGGGGCGATACATAGAGCATTGGTTTGTTCTTGGGGTGTCGTGAAATAGAGCGGACCTTGGCGTGCTTGAACCTGTCCATTAATAACACGATAATAAGGGGTTTCAATGTATCCCTGGCTTGTTACCCGCCCGAATACCGTTAGAGTATTTACTAAACCGGCGTTTTTTCCTTCAGGCGTTTCAATGGGACAGATACGGCCGTAATGGGTTGCATGAATATTACGCATTTCTAAGTTCGCGTTCTCGCGGCTAACCCCACCCGGGCCCGTCGCGTTAATTCGGCGTTTATGTGTAACATCTGATAACGGGTTTAGTTGTTCCAGAAATTGTGCCAACGGGTTGGACGAGCCAAAGAATTCACGAAATGTCTGATTAACCGGTTTAGAATCAAGTAAAGTATGTGCGGGAAGCACGTATTTAATACGGTCTAAACGCTGTTTAACATTTTTTTCCAAGCGCGCTAATCCCAGGCTAAACTGCATTTCTAATAAATCACCAGCTGGGCGCACGCGACGATTAGCCAAGTTATCAATGTCGTCAACAACTTTACTATTATTTGCAATTTCCAATAAATAGTTCTTAGCGTGTTGTAAATCATTCGCCGTAAGTTGTAAGGATTGTTCTGTCAGCCCCAATTTACGATTAATTTGATGTCGTGCAAATAACCCTAAATTATAGACTTTTGGGTTTTTAAACCTATTGGATAAAAACTGGTATCCAGCTTCCCCGGGCGCTAAAATTGGTAACTCAAAACGAGCCTCAATACGCTGTAAAATTTCAATTGCATCGGGTGTCAATGGCGTCAGGATACCGGTTCGACCACGCTGCTCAACAACACGTAATGCTTGAATAAAATCATCTAACTGAATTTTCGGGGAATTTTTTAAACATACCCAAAAACGTTCTTGTTTATCGCATTGAATACGGACCCAGGCGCCTCGCCGACAAATAAAGTCAACGAAGATTACACGCTTTTCTTGAACTCCGGTACCGTGAATGGTTTCTTTAAAATATAACCCAGGTCGACGAACCATTTGGTTTACAAGCACACGTGACGATCCATTAATAACGAAATGGCCCCGATTAGTCATTAATGGAATATTAGCAAGTAAAATCCAACGAGGATCTTCGATTGGCTGGTTACCGATAAAAACATGTGCAGGTACATACAGCAACGTTTCATATGTTCTACTTTTAAGTAGAGCATCTCGAACGGTTAACGCAGGTCGCGTTAATTGCAATAAATCGGGGTAAAACACAACATGAACATTCTGTCGCGGTGATTTAATCGGATTGATGGCGTGTAAACCCCGTACAACACCTTCAGTAAGAAATTCAATAAATCTTTGGCGTTGAATATCAACAAGATCCGGAACAAAAGCATGTAATCGATAGCGTAAAGCTCTAAAAGTTGGCATAAAAATCTCCAAAAAATATAACTAGAGAAAAAAGCACTCTGACTGAGCAATCGAGATGCTTAAAAAATACGAAAAAACACGCAAAATACAATTTAAAAAGAAAGTTTATTTGATTGGTAAAGGCAAAAACATGCATACCCTAAAAACATAACAGCAGTAAAACACGCAGTAAACATTTAGCATTAAGTTTACAAAAGACAAGTTTGTTGTTAGTATAAAAAGAGATTATGCGTTTTGCATTTAATCGGCGGTATAGCCAAGTGGTAAGGCAGAGGATTGCAAATTCTTTATTCCCCAGTTCGAATCTGGGTGCCGCCTATAGAAAAGAGAAATTTGTTAAGATAATAGTGCCTACAGGGTTTGTGCAAACTGGCAGTGCCTTATCGACTTAATGGTGCTTCAGTTACGACCTCCCATGATTCGTCCATTGGCATCACAGCGCAGCAAACCCGTTCTCAAGTATATCGAGGAATGCCTGTATAAACAAGCTTTATATATGACAACGTGCATATTTTTTGGGCCGAGCAGGATTTGAACCTGCGTAGGCGTAAGCCAGCGGAGTTACAATCCGCCCCCATTAACCACTCGGGCATCGACCCTTATATTTTTAAAAAAGTGTAACAGAAAAAAGACACAAAAACAACCAAAGCAGAGACTGCTCAAAAAACCTGGCGCGTAGAAAATCTTTTTGCTATACTCTGGGGTAACCACATAAAATATTTCAGGGGATATGGCGGAATTGGTAGACGCATCAGACTTAAAATCTGACGATTTTTTTAATCTTAAGGGTTCAAGTCCCTTTATCCCCAAAACACTTTGCTTACAATTGCTTGAATGTGTAACATTCAACTGTTCAAGTTTAGCAAAAGGAAGGAGCCAAGTTTGTAGGCTCCTTCCTTTTGCTAAAAAAATCTAAGCTCCAGCAGCCTCTTTCGCGGCGTACATAACGTCGACAGTAATTTGTGCAATGCCCTTTTCCTTCGCAAATTTCTCAGTATTGCGCTTAATTTTAGCACGTACAAATCCAGGAATTTTCTGCAATTCAGATAGACCATCCGGTGACCATTCAATCCCGTCTGGGCTCGATAAAGCTTTCGATATCACTTCTTTAGTATCGTGACCACCAAAAATTTCTAATAGATGATCTTCCATACCTAATGTAAATGAATTATACACTAAATCTGCAATCTGATTTGTCCCCTCATAACCTAAAAACGGGCGGAACCCGAGCGGGAAGTTCTGGATATGGACAGGCGACGAAATCACACCGCATGGAATATCTAAACGTTTACCGATGTGGCGTTCCATCTGTGTTCCAAAAATTGCAGCCGGCTCTACCCGCGCAATCAGATCACCAACTTGCGTGTGATCATCTGTAACAAGAATTTCATCGCAATAGCCGTAGACTTGTTCACGGAACCAGTTTCCTTCGTGTTTACAGTATGTCCCTGCGCACGCGACACGTATTCCCATTTCACGGGCTAAAATTTTTGTCATGGATGCTGCATGCGTTGCATCCCCAAAAACAACAACTTTTTTACCCGTTAAATTTTGACAGTCGATAGAGCGAGAAAACCACGCCGATTGTGAAACGAAACGGGTTTGCTGATCAATATACTGCGTCACGGATTCGTCTGACACTAAATACTCATCGGAGAGGGCCGGTGATTCAAGGGCTACTTGTTTTAAAAGGGTAAAAAGTTCTCGAATAAAGGCGGCCAAATCAACAAGTCCCATCGGTACAGTTTGCGTGTACGGCATACCCCATTGCGTTTTTAAATACTCAGCCGCCATAAGGCCAATTTCGCGATATGGGACAATGTTAACCCAGGCTTTTGGTAAATCCTTTAACTCGTGTACAGAGCAGCCTTCTGGTAAAACTAAATTTACGTCGACGCCTAAATCGGCTAAAAGGCGCTGCAGTTCACGCGTATCATGTTGGTTATGGAAACCAAGTGTAAACATACCCAAGATATTAATACTTGGTCGGGTTGTTTTTTTAACAGGGGAACCACCAACAGACTTATCCAGGTAAAACCGAACAACTTGCTCAAATGTACGATCTGCAGCTTGTAACTCGTTCACACGATAATGATTTACGTCGGCTAATAAAACATCGGCAGATGCCTCCATTGACGCCCGATTTACAAAATTTTGTAAATCTTCTTGTAAAATACTCGACGTACATGTCGGTGTTAACAGAATTAAGTCGGGCTGATCTTCTTTATCTTTACGTGTAATATTTTCGACAACTTTTTCTTGTGAACCGCGTGCCAGTACATGACGATCGACGATACTTGTTGTCACAGGAGTAAAATCACGTTCACGCTCTAACATTGAACGCATGACGTTAAAATAGTCATCCCCTAAGGGAGCATGCATAATTGCATGGACGTTTTTAAAGGAACTTGCTACGCGCAATGTCCCAATGTGTGCAGGTCCTGCGTACATCCAATAGCATAATTTCATAGTAAAACCTCGAAACTGAAAAGAAACATTCGTTTAAATTATTAAAAAATCTGTGTTAATAGCCTAAGGAAAAATATTTAAACTCTCCCCTTGCGGTTATTTGACAAGACGCTACATAGCGTTCGAGTAATTTTTTCATATAAAATGTGTAACAACCGTTTGGGCTGAAAGCCATGTCATCGGCGAACGACGGGACTTGAACCCGCGAATAATGGAGTCACAATCCATTGCCTTACCACTTGGCTACGCCCGCCTTTACGAGTGTATTACTTTTCGACGAAAAAGTGTAGAAATTACGGCTCGAAACGATTGAAAAGTGCTCGTTAACTATCGCAAGTATACAGGGAGGTTTTACGCAATGTCAAGCTATTCCAGTTGCTTACATAAAACCTTAACCTGACATGATTGCCGCTCTCTACCCATGTACAACATTGCGGTTAGAGAGCAATATACTTAGTATAATACGATAGAATTAAAGTGATGACCCTAATCCTACGTACGATCCATAAAAGAAAATGGCTAGTAACCCAATAGCGGCAAGACCGACTACTGTGCCAACAAGCCACAATGGAATTCGTCCAGTAGTTCCAGTGTTAGACATTTTTGTTTCTCCTAAAAGAAATTACGTACAAAGCGAAAAAGATATGTACTTAGTTAAAAATATAACTCGAGAATAAAACCGCGAGTACGAAAATTAAAAGTAAACCCCAATAAAGACTCGTACGGTTTAATTCAACAGATTGTTTGTTTGGGTTTGGCGTAGACATAAAAAGTTCAAGCGTAAAAACGTTCTAACGTTGAATAAACTGCATTGCAGTAATTGATCCTAAGAAAAAAACAGTTGGTACTGCTAGTGCATGCACTGCTAGCCAACGTACTGTAAAAATAGGATAAGTCGTCGGTTGTTTGGTAGTCATGTTAATAAAGATTGACGATAGATTTCGATTCAAAAAGACAAAACAAAGTTACTCAACTTGTGAAAGCTGTTTCACTTGCTCTAAAGCATTAAAACGATCAGTAATTAATGGAGTCTCTTGGCGATCTTCAGTAAAATACTCATTTGGTCTTGGACTTCCGAAGACATCGTATGCTAAACCTGTACTCACAAAAAGCCATCCAGCAATAAATAGTGATGGGATTGTAATACTATGAATAACCCAGTAACGAATACTGGTTAAAATATCTGAAAACGGGCGTTCTCCTGTAGCACCAGACATGTGATACTCCTCATGAAAAATATACAAATGTTCAAGCACAGTGCGCTGTGTTGAAAGCTGATATTCTTTAGTATAGTATGCGCAAATTCGCGAATCAAGGTTTATCCAAAACCGTCGAGTTTGCGCGAGGTCAAACATGATGAGGCCGTACGGTTTCCTTTGCCCATGGCCGGACTTGAACCGGCACGCTTTTGCAAGCACCGCGACCTCAACGCGGCACGTCTACCATTCCGTCACAGGGGCGATATTGTTTGTTATTATAGCAGATAGGGGTGGGGCAAAACCAGTCCTACCGCCTTTCCAGGAAACGGTTTCTGTCGTTTTCTTTTCGCGTTTCCGTGCTTTCGCACGTCCCATTGCGCGCCCTTTACGACTGTCGATGGCCCCCCGCTTGGAATCTTCCCATTTCCTCCAGCCAGGGGCCCCTACGCATTACCTGTGTTTACTATAAATTAGCTGTATAAGACGGAGGTATCGTGGGCCCACGAATGGGGCCCACGAACGTGACCCCCGGAATGGGGGCCGACCTTATGTATCGCTCTACGTATACTTTTGCCTAGGCATTATTTACGTCAGTCGACACTTATTTCTGTGCAAGAAATTCTTCAGTATATTCCTTGATTGCTTCCTTCAGCAGCGTTTCCGCCTCTTCATTCAGCGCGTTTGTTGCACTTAAGATTTCACCGTATTTTGCTTTGCTTGTTGCTAAGTATTTACGGAAACTTTCTAAGAACTCTTTAACGCGGTCAACCGGAATCACGTCTAAGTAACCGTTTGTACCAGCATAAATACTAGCAACTTGGTCGGCAACCGATAACGGAGACGCTTGTGCTTGTTTTAATAATTCACGTAAACGCGAACCACGAGCTAGTTGATTTTGTGTTGTTTGGTCTAAATCAGATGCAAATTGTGCAAATGCTTCTAACTCGGCAAATTGTGCAAGTTCTAATTTTAACTTACCAGCAACTTGTTTCATTGCTTTTACTTGTGCGGCAGAACCTACACGAGATACAGAAATACCAACGTTAATAGCTGGACGAATACCCGAGTTGAAGATATCTGCAGATAAGAAAATCTGACCATCAGTAATGGAAATAACATTTGTCGGGATATATGCCGAAACGTCACCCTCTTGTGTTTCAACAACCGGGAGTGCTGTCATACTACCACCACCAAGAGCATCGCTTAGTTTTGCAGCACGTTCTAAAAGACGAGAGTGTAAATAGAAAACATCTCCAGGGTATGCTTCACGACCTGGTGGACGACGTAATAATAATGACATTTCTCGGTATGCTTGCGCTTGTTTCGATAAATCATCATAAATTGTTAACGTGTGACGACCGTTGTACATAAAGTACTCTGCTAGTGCTGCACCAGTATAAGGAGATAAATACTGAAGCGTTGCTGGAGAATCAGCGGTTGCAGCAACAATGATTGTATAGTCCATAGCACCACGTTCTTGTAACGTGTTTACTACTTGTGCGATTGATGACGCTTTTTGGCCGATTGCAACGTAAACACAGACAACATTTTTACCTTTTTGGTTTAAAATAGTGTCGATGGCAACTGCAGTTTTTCCAGTCTGACGATCACCAATAATAAGTTCACGTTGACCACGACCAATCGGGATCATTGCATCAATTGCAAGTAAACCAGTTTGTAATGGTTCGTATACAGAACGACGTGAGATAATACCAGGCGCCGGTGATTCGATTAAACGAGTTTCCGTTGTTGCAATGGCTCCTTTACCGTCGATTGGACGAGCTAAGGCGTTTACAACACGACCTAAATAACCATCCCCTACAGGAACTTGAGCAATTTTACCCGTTGCACGTACTGATGAACCTTCTTGAATTGTAATACCTTTACCCATTAATACTGCACCAACGTTCTTTGTTTCTAAGTTTAATGCAATACCAATCGTACCGTCTTCAAATTCTAGAAGTTCCCCAGCCATTACTTTTTCAAGCCCGTAAATACGAGCGATACCGTCACCTACTTGGAAAACAGTACCTACGTTTACTACTTGGACCTCTTGTTGATACTGTTCAATTTGTTGTCGAATAATACTACTAATTTCGTCCGGTCGAATTTTAACCATTCATAGACTCCTCACATAGTACACAAGTGTGTACAAGTTTTTTTAACCACTCACACGCTTATTGATGGGACATCGATTAACGTGGAGTATAATTTGTGAATAGAACAACATTAAAATTATTCACTGACTCGTGGAATGTTGCGTCAAGGCGTTGAGTAAGTTTTTCACGAACTTTTGCTAACGCTAAACTAATAACCTTCTGTGACACTTGTGCAACAGCTTTCTGTTGTTGCAGACGAATTGATTCGTCCTTCAGTTCGTATAAGCGAGCTGAATCTTCTTGTGTCTGGTTTTGGTAGTTGCGTTGTTCTTGTTCAGCGGTAACTTGACCTTGTTGGCGAATGCTCGCCGCTTTTTTTTGAGCCAGTTCTAACTGCGCGCGCGCTTCGCCAAGTTTTGCTTGAGCTTCTTGTGCTCGTTGCTCGGCCTGTTGAAGTGTATTAACGATTGCTTGTTTACGGTTGTCTAAAAGTGAACGCACAGCGTCCCCAACAAACGTCACTACAATCCCAATAACGACAGCTAAATTAATGATGTTTGTTTCTAAAATGTTCCCGTTGAACCCAAAGCCTTCACCGAGAGGAAGGTGCATCAAAAGGATCAGTTGATTCATTACAAACCTCCCTAATTATTGTTTGGTTGTGCGAGTGTAAAGACACTCAAGCACGGTAATCGTAGTAGCCAGTTTTGGCAAATTACGATACGAATGGGTTTGCGAATAATAATGCTAACGCAACAACAAGTCCGTAGATTGTTAATGATTCCATGAATGCGAAACTTAATAAAAGTGCACCACGGATTTTACCTTCAGCTTCGGGTTGGCGAGCAATACCTTCAACAGCGTAACCAGCAGCTGTACCTTGACCCATACCAGGACCAATAGCAGCTAAACCAACAGCTAAACCAGCAGCAATAACAGAAGCAGCAGCAACGATAGGGTTCATGATCTTATCTCCAAATAGAATGATTAATTTTTATACTAACAAAAAGAGTATTAAGTTAATAGCCTTTTTATTGTTTTTAGACACGTGTGATTCTGGATAGTCATAGATAGTCGATGTGAATCGGTAGTGTTAAGACACCAAAGCTTTTAAATCGTATACTTATGAAATGTTCGAGAACACTCGTTTTTTATAACTTTTAGTGGTGATCTTCAAGAGATTCACCAATGTATGCACCCGCTAGTGTTGAAAACACTAAAGCTTGAATGGCACTTGTAAACAACCCTAAAAGCATTAACGGAATCGGTACCACAAGTGGTACTAAAGCAATTAATACACCTACTACTAATTCATCTGCTAAGATATTTCCGAATAAACGGAAGCTTAACGATAATGGTTTTGTAAAATCCTCTAAGATATTGATTGGTAGTAAGAAAGCCGCTGGTTGAATGTAGCGTTTAAAATAACCTAAACCTTTTTTACGAAGCCCGGCATAAAAATATGCAATTGACGTTAAAAGAGCTAAAGCTACTGTTGTATTAATATCATTTGTAGGTGCCGCTAATTCACCGTTTGGAATCTCGATAAGACGCCACGGGAAAAGCGCACCTGACCAGTTCGATACAAAAATGAATAAGAAAATTGTTCCTAAGAAAGGAACCCACCCTAAATATTCTTCCTCACCAATCTGTGTTTTGGCTAAATCCCGAATAAATTCAGTAATGTACTCAGTTAAGTTTTGTAATCCTTCTGGCGCTTTTGCTTTTAAGTTTGAATTGCCTAAGAACGAAATTACTCCGATAATCCCTAATACAACCCAGGTTGTAATTAGAACTTGACCGTGAACTTGATATGCTCCAAGCTGCCAATAAAAATGTTGTCCAACTGAAACTTCGCACAGGTCAAACAAAGGTGTTTGCATGTTTTTTCTCCACTAGCTATCACTCTTAATAATACCAAGCAGACAGTTCAAGTTGCAAGTGGTGATGCCGCATATCGGGAAAATTTTATGATGAACTTATGCTTTTATGCGCGAAATTATGGGTTATCTTGGTTACACCATAGCCTATTTATAGTAGTCGTCTGTTGCTCAATAACATTACATCTAACTACGGTAGTATATAAGTTATATACTACCTATTGCACCATGTGTTTATGAAACTTTTATTTTTATGTTAATAGTGCCGTTTGCTACTATATTTTGTCGCTAACTTACTGTTAAAATAGTTGCAAACCCCTGCGCACTTTTTTTCTAGGTCATACTATAATTAAAGTTTTTATATAAAACACATAGTCTATATATAAGCTCCCGCTTGTTTTTATGGCGTGATTTCACTGTCACGGCATTTTACAAGCGCGGATTACGAGGGCAAAGTCTATAATTTAGCGTATTTGTTTTGAGGAGAAGATCGATGACGATTCGTCCACCAGAACGCGAAGCAAAAAAAGTAAAAATTGTTGTTGATACAAATCCAGTTGAAACTGGATTTGAGAAATGGGCAAAACCCGGACACTTTTCTCGCACATTAGCGAAAGGTCCAACAACAACAACATGGATTTGGAATTTACATGCGGATGCGCATGATTTTGATAGCCAAACAACCGATCTTGAGGAAATTTCGCGCAAAATCTTTAGTGCTCACTTCGGCCAATTAGGTGTTATTTTCATATGGCTAAGCGGTATGTATTTCCACGGAGCTCGTTTTTCTAATTACGAAGCTTGGTTAACAGATCCGACACACATTAAACCGAGTGCACAAGTTGTATGGCCCGTTGTTGGCCAAGAAATTTTAAACGGTGACGTGGGTGGTGGTTTCCAAGGTATTCAAATTACGTCTGGATTTTTCCAACTATGGCGTGCTTCAGGTATTACAAGCGAACTTCAACTGTATAGTACGGCAATTGGAGGCCTAGTAATGGCTGCTGCGATGTTCTTTGCGGGATGGTTCCATTTCCACAAAGCTGCTCCAAAGCTTGAATGGTTCCAAAACGTTGAATCGATGCTAAACCACCATTTAGCTGGTTTACTTGGTTTAGGTAGTTTAGCTTGGGCTGGTCACCAGATTCATGTGTCATTACCGATCAATAAATTATTAGATTCCGGTGTTGACCCAAAAGAAATTCCGTTACCACACGAGTTCTTGTTAAACCGCGAGTTAATGGCGCAGCTGTTCCCGAGTTTTGCAAAAGGCTTAACACCGTTTTTTACAGTAAATTGGGGCGAGTACAGCGATTTCTTAACATTTCAGGGTGGTCTAAACCCCGTAACTGGTGGTTTATGGTTAACTGACCAAGCACATCACCACTTAGCAATTGCAGTGCTTTTTATTGTTGCTGGACACCAATACCGTACAAATTGGGGTATCGGTCATAGCTTAAAAGAAATTTTAGAAGCACACCGAGGTCCATTTACTGGTGAAGGCCACAAAGGTTTATACGAGATTCTAACAACATCATGGCACGCACAATTAGCAATTAACTTAGCCTTATTTGGTTCATTATCGTTAATTGTTTCACACCACATGTATAGTATGCCGCCGTACCCTTATTTAGCGACGGATTATGGGACACAACTATCTCTATTTACGCATCACATGTGGATTGGTGGTTTTTGTATTGTTGGTGCGGGAGCACACGCTGCCATTTTTATGGTTCGTGATTACGACCCGACAAATAACTATAACAACCTACTCGACCGGGTTATTCGTCACCGCGATGCGATCATCTCGCATTTAAACTGGGTATGTATTTTCTTAGGCTTCCACAGTTTTGGGTTATACATTCACAATGACACGATGCAAGCATTAGGTCGTCCACAAGACATGTTCTCAGACACGGCAATTCAACTTCAGCCTGTTTTTGCGCAATGGATTCAAAAGACTCATTTTGCGGCCCCAGGATTAACAGCACCGCATGCTCTAGCGGCTACAAGCCCAACTTGGGGTGGTGACGTTGTTGCGGTTGGTGGTAAAATAGCTATGATGCCAATCCCTCTTGGAACTGCTGATTTCCTTGTACACCATGTACATGCATTTACGATTCACGTAACTGTATTAATTCTGTTAAAAGGTGTTCTTTATGCAAGAAGTTCGCGCTTAATCCCGGATAAAGCAAACTTAGGTTTCCGTTTCCCATGTGACGGGCCAGGTCGTGGAGGTACGTGTCAAGTATCGGCTTGGGACCATGTTTTCCTAGGCTTATTCTGGATGTATAACGCATTATCAGTAACTATTTTCCACTTTAGTTGGAAAATGCAATCTGATGTATGGGGTACTGTTAACGCAAACGGTGTTGCTCATATTACCGGTGGTAACTTTGCGCAAAGCGCAACAACGATTAACGGGTGGTTACGTGACTTCTTATGGGCACAATCATCACAAGTAATCCAATCATACGGTTCGGCATTATCGGCATACGGTCTAATTTTCCTAGGCGCACACTTTATTTGGGCATTTAGTTTAATGTTCTTATTCAGTGGTCGTGGTTACTGGCAAGAATTAATCGAATCTATTGTCTGGGCACACAACAAACTAAAAGTTGCACCGGCAATCCAACCACGCGCTTTAAGTATTACCCAAGGTCGTGCTGTAGGTGTGGCTCATTACTTATTAGGTGGTATTGCGACAACCTGGTCATTCTTCTTAGCTCGTATTATTGCGGTAGGCTAATGTATTAATGAGGGGTTCTTACTTGAGTGTTTTCACAAAACCTACAAGTGGAAAGGTCTGATATTACAGACACTATCAAAATAACGGAGGAGTATTACAGACTATGGCAACAAAGTTTCCAAAGTTTAGTCAAGGTCTTGCTCAAGATCCTACGACGCGTCGTATTTGGTTCGGAATTGCCACTGCTCATGACTTTGAAAGTCATGATGGTATGACAGAAGAAAATCTTTACCAAAAGATTTTCGCGTCGCATTTCGGGCAATTAGCTATTATCTTTTTATGGACTTCGGGAAATTTATTTCATGTCGCTTGGCAAGGAAATTTCCCGCAATGGGTTCAAGATCCTTTACATGTTCGTCCAATCGCACATGCTATTTGGGATCCACACTTCGGACAACCTGCAGTTGAAGCGTTTACGCGTGGTGGTGCTAGTGGTCCAGTTAACATCGCAACTTCGGGTGTTTACCAATGGTGGTACACCATCGGTATGCGCACAAATCAAGATTTATTCTTAGGGTCGATTTTCTTAATGATTGGTGCCGCTGTATTCTTATTTGCTGGTTGGTTACACTTACAACCACAATTTCAACCGTCGTTATCATGGTTTAAGAACGCAGAATCACGACTAAACCACCATTTAGCTGGTTTATTTGGGACGAGTTCGCTAGCTTGGACAGGGCATTTAGTGCACGTTGCTATCCCTGAAGCACGTGGTCAGCATGTACGTTGGGACAATTTTCTAACAACACTACCTCACCCGCAAGGTTTAACGCCATTCTTTACCGGAAACTGGGCAGCCTACGCACAAAATCCGGATGCACCAGTACACGTGTTTAACTCAGGCGAAGGCGCAGGAACGGCTATTTTAACTTTCTTAGGAGGTTTTCACCCACAAACACAAAGTTTATGGCTAACTGACATCGCACATCACCACTTAGCAATTGCGGTTGTGTTTATTGTTGCAGGTCATATGTACCGTACGAATTTTGGTATTGGTCATAGCATGCGTGAAATTTTAGATGCCCATACACCACCCGCTGGTGGGTTAGGTCGTGGACATAAAGGGCTGTTTGACACAGTTAATAACTCTTTACACTTCCAACTTGGTTTAGCGTTAGCAAGTGTTGGTACGATCTGTTCGATGGTTGCACAACACATGTATTCGTTACCACCGTACGCGTTCTTAGCTCAAGATTTCACGACACAGGCTGCACTTTATACCCACCACCAATATATTGCTGGTTTTATTCTATGTGGTGCGTTTGCTCACGGTGCAATTTTCTTTATCCGTGATTACGACCCTGAACAAAATAAAGGGAACGTGTTAGCACGTATCTTAGACCATAAAGAAGCTATTATTTCGCATTTAAGTTGGGTAAGTTTATTCCTAGGGTTTCACACGTTAGGTTTATACGTACACAACGATGTAATGCTGGCATTCGGTACACCTGAAAAACAAATTCTAATCGAGCCTGTTTTTGCGCAATGGATTCAAGCCGCGCAAGGTAAAACACAGTATGGTTACGACTTATTATTATCGGCATCATCGAGTCCGGCGTACAATGCTGGCCAAACGCTATGGTTACCGGGTTGGTTAGAAGCTATTAATAGCAACACAAACTCGTTATTCTTAACAATTGGTCCTGGTGATTTTTTAGTACACCATGCGATTGCTCTAGGGTTACACACAACAACGTTAATTCTTGTAAAAGGTGCTTTAGACGCTCGTGGTTCAAAACTCATGCCGGATAAGAAAGATTTTGGTTACAGCTTCCCATGTGACGGGCCAGGTCGTGGAGGTACGTGTGACATTTCTGCTTGGGATGCATTCTACTTAGCGGTTTTCTGGATGTTAAACACAATTGGTTGGGTAACTTTCTATTTCCACTGGAAACATCTTGGTATTTGGCAAGGTAACGTTAACCAATTTAACGAGTCATCTACCTATTTAATGGGATGGTTACGTGATTACTTATGGTTAAACTCATCACAATTAATTAACGGTTACAACCC
>ERZ889217.485-NODE-485-length-23888-cov-18.165988_pt1 | contig 23888 bp, 19 predicted proteins | sample MGYA00521098_ERZ889217 | MGnify/ENA primary metagenome ERZ889217 (study PRJEB32303, sample SAMEA104408613) | aquatic metagenome | biome: Brackish water; feature: Pelagic; material: water | place: Baltic Sea | collected 2014-06-10T22:04:00 | depth 2,362 m ... | reverse complement strand
CGAAGTCGTGCGTTGGGCAATGGATGAATGACAGAAGGCGAGAATCCTTCGGAGCCGCTTGTACCGCCGCCCGCGGGCCGGGAAGTAACCGCAGGCTCGACAGCACACCATCCCAGGCCTTCGCCTTGGCCAGCTGCTCGGCCGTCTCGGCCGAGCCAGTCCCTGCCGCGGCCGCCGCCGACATACACGCCGGGGAGAACAGCCGGTTTTCAGTCGATGGCCGGCCTCTCCTTCAAGACTCGTCGCGCGTTCATTTTCAACGCCATATCATTTACCCACCAACTGCTTGAAAGCTAATCCTCTCGATACCATTCCAGCCATAGCCTCCTTGGTTCCAAAACAGGCCTCCGTCCAACGGTTGTGTTCTACCGTGCGCATCGACAGCCCGAACCCAGAGTGCCTGCTCTCCTCTTTCGAATTGCATTTGGGTTGACCATTCTCGAAATGCAAAGGGACCAGCTGAGGTGGCCAATTCCGTTGCTACCCATGTCTTACCCAGATCGCGAGAAAGCTCGACCGCAGTCAGCGCAGCGGCACCATCATTCCAGGCCACACCTTGCACACGAACTATCTTGTTCGCAACAATCGTTGCACCATCGATCGGGGCAAAGATGCGACTATTGATCTTCATGTCGTAATTGGGATCGCTATTGTCGAACGTGTATTCAACCGCTTCCCCCGGTGCAATCAGTCGTTTTGGGGTTCGATAGTCCGGCAATTGGAAATAGGTATTCGTCTCGCGAGCTTCGAATCGCAACCGCGTGAGCCATTTCACCTGAACATTTCCATAGTAGCCCGGGATTACGAATCGCAATGGTCCACCATGCAAAGCAGGTAACGCTTCTCCGTTGAGTTTGGTAACCAACAAACCGCGAGCGAGCGCGACATCCCATGGGACACTTTTTTCGTAATCAATTTGATCTGACTTTTCTGGTTGATCGGCTCCTTCGGCTGTCAAATACTTTGCTTCGTTGCGAACATTCAGCCCGATCGCTTTGATCCATTCGCTGATTCGCACACCAGCAAAACGCACGTTGCCGACGCCACCGTTGGTCCACGGCGTTCCCTTAATCGGAGAAAGCTTGCTGAACTGAGCCCGGTTGTTTCCTGAACACTGCAGTACCATCTCGACCTCGGTCAGCGGCAGTTTGCTCAATTCTGAAATTGGATAGCGGGTGGGTTTGTCCACCAAGCCAACGATGTCAAGATCGCCCTCCATAGGGCGAGGATTCATGTCCGACAATTGCTTGGCCCCGTGATGATTGCGAACAAAAAGATCCGACGATGGAGTCACTCTGCTTGCCGCGAGCAGCGAACTCGGGGTCTCCAAAACGAGCGGATCGGCCGCCACTAACTTGAGTAATGCATGTTTGCCGTTGGGAATGCCGGATTGCAGCAAATCACCCGCAGTTGCGCGGGGAAGCTCGCAGGCCAATTGGGTTGCAACAATCCCGCCAGCGCTGGCTGCAATGAAATGACGTCTATTCATTGTGATTCCCTTGTGAACTGGAATAGTTTGGGTTCATCACTGTGTGATACGTGTTGATGCGTGATTCGCTACTAGGCTAACTGATGCCTGCCTATCCTATGAGCCGGGGCACTTTCGGATCTGCACGGAGGAGAACGTCTACCGACTCCTCAGGTGGGATGCCCACATCCGCCGCCGGCTGCGAGCCATCCTCGTGCGGCAGAAGCAGCGACCCCGCTCTCTCTCCCGGCACCTGCAAGAACGCGGTGTGAGCCGGCGTGGAGCCACGCAGGCTGCATACTGCCGACGTGGAGCGTGGTGTCAGGCCAACCCAAACGGGATGACCACGGCTTATCCAAACGCTCGGTTCCCCGAGCATCTGGTGTCCTTGGCGTTCACCTGGGAGGCCCGCAGCGAGCGTTCGGCGACGGGGCACGGGCAACACCGACCCACCAGGCGACGTCGCTTCCGCCCCTTCATACGCCATCAGGTCGGAAACCGCTTCCGCAGGTCGGCTAGCACCTTCCGCATGTCGGCCGGCAGCGGGCTCGTAAACGCGAGCTGTTCGCCGCTCACGGGATGCACAAAGCCGAGGTCAGCGGCGTGGAGCATCACCCGCGGCACCCGCGACTCATCCTTCGCGCCGCCTCGGCGTGTCTGGCAATAGACCCTCTCGCCGCAAACCATGTGGCCCGTCTCAGCCATGTGAATCCGAATCTGATGCGTGCGGCCGGTCTCGAGCCGACATTCCACCAGCGTGTAGGCGTCGGCGAAGTGCTCGACGGGCGTCACATGGGTGACCGCCAGCTTGCCCTCGCCTTCGTCAATCGAGCCCCGCCGACCGTCACCGCGGTCGCGGACAAACTGCGTGCGAATCGTGCCTGTTCCCACTCGGCCCACCACGATCGCCAGATACCGTCGCTCGGTCGTGTGGAGCCGGAACTGCTCAGCAAGAATTCGGCTGGCCGGAACGTTCCGCGCAAACACCACCAGCCCGCTGGTCTCGCGGTCGATCCGGTGGACGGCTCGCACCGGCACCACGCGGCGGCGCGGCTTGGCTCCACGACCTCGGGGCTGTTCCCCGGCGATCGCCTCGGGCACGAGTTCCTCGAGCGTCGGCTGCAACTGCCGACGGCGGGCCGGCCACGACCGCTCTTCGTGGTGTCGCGTGGTGGTCACGCCGGGCGGCTTGTTGACCACCACCACGTCGTCATCGAGGTGCACGATTCGGACGTCATCGGCATCGGGCAGTTTGGGCGCGGCGGCTTCCAGCACCTTGACAACCTCCCCTTCTTTGAGCCGGCGGGCCACGTTTGTGCAGATGTTGCCGTGGATCAAGACATGGCGGCTTCGCACCAGCTTTTGCACATGCGACCAGCTCGCGGCCTCGAGGCGGCCGCGGAGAAAGGCCGCGAGTGTGCTGCCCTGATCGGTGGCCGTGACGTGGAGAACGGTGCCAGGGAGGGACTTCATAGGGGGCTCGGGCTGCGCGCTTGACCGGTTTTCCTGCGGTTTTACACTCTGAGGGGAGGTTGCGTACCAGTCGCCTCCGCTGTTTTCTTCGCGTCGAGGAGGTTCGCCAGCCGTGCCGGGCACCTGTGTCATCGGTCTGCAGTGGGGAGATGAGGCCAAAGGCAAACTCGTCGACATACTCACCGGCGCCCACGACTTCGTCGTTCGCTACCAGGGTGGTGCCAATGCCGGGCATACCGTGGTCTCCGCCGGAGAGACCTGGAAACTCTCGCTGATCCCGAGCGGTATTCTCCGCGACGGGGTGCAATGCGTGGTCACCGGCGGCGTGGTGCTCGACCCGGCCAGCGCCATCCGAGAAATTGAGATGCTCGAGTCCCGGGGGGTGACGGTAACCGGCAAACTCCTGCTCAGCGACCGAATTCACGTGGTCTTTCCCTGGCACGTGGCCGAAGACCGACTGCTCGACACCAGCCTTTCCGGCGGCGGAGCGATCGGTACTACGGGCCGCGGCATCGGCCCCTGCTACCGCGATAAAGTGGGTCGCTCGCTGGCGATTCGGCTGGGTGATCTTTATCAGGCTGATCTTCGGCAGCGGATCGAACACATCGTCGACTTCAAGAACCGCCTGCTTTCCTCCTGGCAACCCGCCGGTCATGAGGCACCAGATCCGCTTGATCCGACCGCGATCCACGCCCAGTACCTCACCTACGCGGAGCGGCTTCACCCGTTCGTGGCCGACACGACTGCGGTGCTGCTCGACGCCGTCGAGGCTGGCCGCCGCGTGCTGTTCGAGGGAGCCCAGGGGGCACTGCTCGACATCGACCATGGCACCTTCCCCTTCGTCACCAGCAGCAACTCCTCCGGGGTGGGCGTGGCCAGTGGCTCGGGCGTGCCCGGTCGCTGGATCGACCGCGTGATCGGCGTCGTCAAGGCCTATTCCACCCGGGTGGGTGGCGGACCGCTGCCGACCGAACAGGACAACGCCGTTGGGCTGCACCTCCGGGAACGCGGCCGCGAATATGGCACCGTTACGATGCGACCTCGGCGCTGCGGCTGGTTCGACGCCGTTGCCGCCCGCTACACCGCCCGGCTCTCGGGTGTCGACGAACTCGCCGTGATGCTGCTCGACGTGCTCGGCGGACTTGACGAACTGAAGATCTGCTCGGCCTACGAGATCGACGGCCGCCGGGTCACCCAGTTCCCTAGTCAGATCGGTGAACTGGAGCGGGCGGTGCCTGTCTACGAGACGCTCCCCGGCTGGGCTGACGACCTCACCGGCGCTCGCGCCTACGGCGACCTACCCGCCGCAGCCCACAATTATCTCGCCGCGATCGGCGAACTACTCGCCCGGCCGGTGGCAATCGTGTCGGTCGGACCCGACCGTGCCCAGACGATCTTCTGCGACCGTGCCCAGGGAATCTCATGGCAGCGACCCCAACCCAGCCCCGTGGCCAAAGCCTGAGCCCCCCGGCTGCGGCCCAGGTTCAGGCCCAGCGGGAATCCGCGTCCAAAACCGGTATCGGCCTGCCCCGGCATGTGGCCATCATCATGGATGGCAACGGCCGCTGGGCTCAAAAGCAGGGGTTGCCCCGCATCGAGGGCCACCGCCGCGGTGTCTCGAGTGTGCGACGGATCACTGAGCATGCCGCTAGCCTGGGTCTCGAGCAGCTCACGCTCTATTGCCTCTCCAGTGAGAACTGGCGTCGGCCCCAGGCCGAGCTCTCCTTCCTGATGCAGCTGCTTGGGCAATACATGGTCGAAGAGCGGTCGCTCCTGATGCGGCAACGAATCCGGCTCACAATGATCGGCGCGCGCGAGGGGCTGCCGCCGGAAACGCTTGCCGATCTCGACAAGACGGTCGAACTCTGTGCGGGCAACGACGGGATGCGGCTCTGCCTGGCTATCAATTACGGTGGGCGGGGCGAATTGGTGGCCGCCGCTCGGGCGCTTGCTCGCGAGGCGGCAGCCGGCCAGCTCGACCCCGAAGCGATCGACGAGCAGGTCTTTGCTGACCGACTCCTGACTGCCGGCATGCCCGACCCAGACCTGCTGATTCGCACCGCCGGCGAGTTGCGGGTGAGCAATTTTCTGCTCTGGCAGATCAGTTACGCCGAACTCTGGGTAACCCCAGTCGCCTGGCCTGAATTTACCGAGGAGCATCTTGACGAGGCCTTCGCTGCCTTCACAGCCCGCGACCGTCGCTTCGGAGGGCTCGGCCCGTCGTGAACAGTGCACCGGTTACCCAGCCCCATCCCGGGTCGTTGGCCTCGCGGATGGCCGTGAGCAGCGTCGTGGCCACCATCTTCGCGGCCCTGTGCTGGGCCGACGCCATCGGCTTGGGGGGTGCCGCCGCCGCCTGGTGGCTCTTGCCGGTCGCGGTCTGTCTCGCCTGGGGCGCCGCCACCGAAGCCGCCCGCATGTCAGCCGATCGGGGTCTCGCGATCCGCCAGCCGCTCGTGGCCGCGGCCACTGCAGCGCTGCCACTGGTGGCAGTCGCTGCGGTTGAAATCCCACCGGCGGGGCCCGCGGCCAGGATCGGCCAAGTTGCCCTGGCGCTTGTTGTGATTCTCGGCCTATTCTTCGGAATCGAGCTCGCTGCCTACCGCCGTGGCACCGGTGGCCTGAAGCGGATTGCTGCCGGCTTCCTCACCGTGGCCGCGATCGGCCTGCCGCTGGCGTTCATGGTCAGCCTCCGCGTGCTTGGCGGCGCTGGGCCGACGGGGCTCCTGCCGCTGGTGAGCATGGTGGCGGTCGTGAAGGGCGGCGATATCGCCGCCTACCTGGTGGGGTCGCAGCTGGGCCGCAACCGGATGGCTCCGCTGGTCAGCCCCGGAAAAACCTGGGAGGGCGCGGCAGCCTCTGTGACCGCGTCGCTTACCGTGTCCTGGCTGCTCCTCGACGCCTCCGGCTGGGCCCCGTTTCACCCCTGGGGCGGCTGGCCGGCGTACGGCCTGACCGTGGGCGTGGCGGGGATGCTCGGCGATCTCTCCGAGTCGCTCGTGAAGCGGGAACTGGCCGTGAAAGACTCCGGCCGCTCGCTCGGTGGCCTGGGCGGATTTCTCGATCTGGTCGATGCTCCACTGTTTGCCGCCCCCGTGGCCTGGCTCCTCTGGACGCTCGGCAGTCAGCCTTGAGGTATAGTAAGGGAGCGACGAATATCCCCTGTCCCCGAGACCGCCGGCCATCCAGCCGCGGCGGGTTTCGATGGTTCGTTCCACCATCGCGGTCCTCGACACGAAGCGACTCGGCGCCATTTTTGGGCCGCGGGATCAGAATCTCCGCCGAATCCGGGAAGTTCTCGGCGTGGGGATCGCCGCCCGCGGTGAGTCAGTCCATATCGACGGTGAGGAGCAGGCCGTTCTCCGGGCAACCGAGATCTTCGAAGAACTTGACCGAATTGCCCGGGATCATGGCGGCGTGGCCGGTGAGGAGGTCGATCGACTGCTGCGGATTGCCACGGGCGAGGCGTTCGCAACCCAGCATCCGCCGATCGAGGTCCACCGCCCCGGGGGCCAACTCGTGCCCCGCTCGGCCGGCCAGGATTGTTACGTCCAGGCCATCCGGGAGCACGACATCGTGCTCTGTAGCGGACCAGCGGGTAGCGGCAAGACCTTCCTCGCAGTGGCTCTCGCCGTGGCCTCGCTGCGGTCGGAGCAGGTGCGAAAGATCGTGCTCGTGAGGCCGGCCGTGGAGGCGGGCGAGAGCCTCGGTTATCTGCCTGGTGACCTCCAGGCAAAGATCAATCCGTACCTCCGGCCGTTGATGGACGCGCTGCGGGAAATGATGGACTACGAGCAACTCAAGCGGCTCACCGAGCAGGACGTCGTCGAGATGATCCCCTTGGCCTACATGCGCGGCCGCACGCTCAACAACGCCTTCATCATTCTCGACGAGGCGCAAAACACCACCGTTGCACAGATGAAGATGTTTCTCACCCGGCTGGGGATCGGCTCCAAGATGGTGATCTCGGGCGACACGACCCAAATCGACCTTCCCCCGGACCGACAAAGCGGACTTGTCGACGCGATGACCCGGCTCCAGGACGTGCCCGGCTGTGGCCAGGTGCGGCTGGCGGGCTGCGACATTGTTCGACATGCCCTCGTTCAACGGATCGTCGAGGCCTACGACCGCTAATCGCGGTAGCTTACGATGCCCCTCGTCTCGCCTTCCCTCCGCCGCCGCAGCCGTCGCCCGAAGTCGGTCGATCTGCCTCACGGCTTCTGGGCCCTGCTCGCGGAGCGAGCCGCTCAGCCGGATGTGCTCGTGCGGCTGGGGCTGTGTGTGGCGGGAGCGGTCGTGCTGTTGGTCGCCCTGCAGGGCTGGGCGGAGCCATTCGCCTTCCGAGTCGGATCGGTACCGGTGCACGGCGTTGTCTCTCGGGTGCCGTTCGACAAGCCCGACCTGGAGGCCACGCGGGTGGCTCGCGACCGGGCCGCTGCCAAGGTTCGAGTGGTCTACGCCCAGGACAAGGCGCCGGTGGTGCGACTTCGAGACGGACTCAAGAATCGCGCCGCCGAAATCGCTGCCGCTGATTCGCTGGCTGCGGTGCCTCGCGAAGCCTGGCTGGAGTTCGTGCCCGAATCAGCTGAAATCTTCGATCTCGTGCCTCCTCCCACACCGGTTCCAGTCGCCCCTGAGCCTCCCGATCTCAGCCAGCCGCTCCCTCCCGCCGCAGGCAAACCCGGGCCGACTCAACCAGCTGCAGGCAACCCCCAGCCACCGGCTGTGGTGAAGCCTGCTGCTGAACGGCCCCAGCCTGACGCCGAACAGGTGGTGCAGATCGCCGCGGCGGAGCAGGAGTTTCAACGGTTTCGCGGCCGGATCGACACCAAAGAAAAACTGTTGCTGGTCGAGAAGGGGATCGACCTGGCCTTTCAGGATCTCGAGACCACCGGCGTGCTCGAGAAAATTCAACACACGTTCGACGAGGGGAGTCAAAACGAGATCGACGTCCACCCGCTCGGCAATCCCGCCGAGACCGTTCGCGTGCAGGTGCCGCAGGTACTGCTTGTCGAGGCCAAGGCCCGGCTTCGCACCCGGCTCAATGAGGAACTCGGTGAGGGCCCGTTTCTCGACCGGATCTTCACCTGGATCGAGCCGCGGCTCTCGGGCACCCTGGAGATCGACCGCGAGGCCACTGGCCGGGCCAAGCTCGACGCAATCGAGAAGACACCCGCCCAATTCGTGGCTTACCAAAAGGGAAGCCTCTTGGCTGAGGCAAGCGGGCCGATCACGACCGATTCGCTCATGCTCCTCCAGCGGGAGCATGACGAATTTCTCCGGCTGCAGAACACCCGCCAGAGCCTCGTCCGGATGCTGTCGATGCTTGGGTTGTTCGCCGGGATGTTCGCCCTCTCGGGCTTTTACATCCACCTCAATCACCGGGAGTTGCTCGCCGATGTCGGCGATGTGGCCACGCTTGTCGGCTGCTCGGTGCTCACGGTGCTGTTGTGCATGGTGGCCGCTGTCGATACCTGGCAGGCTCAGGTGGTGCCGCTGCTGCTGTTCGCGATGACGATGGCGATCGCCTACGACGAGGATTTGGCCCTGCTTCTGGCGGCTGAAGTCTCACTCGTGGTGGTGCTGGGCCTGGGCCGCGGTCTGGCTGACTATGTCACGTTGACTGCCGCAGCCGCAGCGATGGTGTTCTGGATGGGGCGGCTCCGCAGCCGTAGCAAACTGATCTACGTCGGCCTCTGGGCGGGGGCGGTGGTGTTTCTCACCCAGATCGGGGCCAATCTGCTCCATGAGCGGCCGTTCGACCTCCAGATGGTCTACGAAGCCGGCCGGAGCGGAGTCTGGACGGTACTAGCCGGCTTCCTGATGACGGGACTATTGCCCTTCATAGAACGGTCATTCGGGGTGCTCACCGACCTCAGTCTGCTGGAAGTAGGCGACGTGGCCCATCCACTGTTGCAGGAACTCGTCCGCCGTGCACCCGGCACGTACAACCATTCGATCAACGTGGCCAGCCTTGCCGAGGCCGCAGCCGAGGCGATCGGCGGTCGCGGTCTGCTCGTCCGCGTGGGGGCTTATTTCCACGACATCGGGAAGATGCTGAAGCCGGCCTACTTCGTCGAAAACCAGGGGCCGGAAAACCGCCACGAATCGCTCGTGCCGGCGATGAGCACGCTGATCATCGTGGCCCATGTCAAGGAGGGCGTTGAGCTCGCCCGGCAATACAACCTGCCCCAGCCGATCATCGATCTGATTGCCGAGCACCACGGTACGACCCTGGTGGAATACTTCTACCGCCGAGCCGCCGAGCGGTCGCAGTCTGATCCCAATGGTGAGGGCGTAGACGAGCAGACCTATCGCTACCCAGGCCCCAAGCCGAGCACCCGTGAGTCGGCCGTGATGATGCTCGCCGACGCAGCCGAAAGCGCTAGCCGCACCCTCTCCGAGCCCACTCCGGCTCGGATCGCCAGCCTCGTGCACGAACTGGCCCAGAAACGGCTCAACGATGGCCAGTTCGACGAGTGCGGACTCACGCTCGAAGAACTCAAGACCGTCGAACGGAGCCTTGTGAAGAGCCTGACCGCCGTCTACCACGGCCGCGTGAAATACCCGGATCAGCGGACGGCGTGAGGTGGAGAGTTCACCGCTGCCGGGGCGGGAACGGCATCCGCTGAGTGGATGAGGGCTACCGTTCCCTGATGCTACGCAGGGATCGCCCAGAGCGAACGCCAGATCCTGAGCCCCCGACTGTGTCAGGATGAGGGCCCACCTCAAACATCGCGGGCAGCAACTCCGCCTACCAAGGCTCTTCCATCAATCCCACTACCTGCTGAGCGAGTTTGATGATCGCCTCCTGCTGGGTGCTGACCACCGAGCGGCCAAATTCGGGCACGAGCGAGGCCGCCTGTCCCACGTCCACCGTGGCCGCGGGCAGCGGCACGTCGCCCACGGCGATCACCGTGCCGCCACGATCGGCCCAGGTGATCAGCACTTGGTAATTCATCTCCACCAGCCGTGACTGGTCCGTGGGGCTTTCCACCACCATCCGCTTGGTGTCGGCAACCACCCGGCCGGTGAGCACGCTGTCGGCAGCCGCCTCGCTGCCAACCACCTTGAAGGGAGTGCGCTTCTCGATTTCCTTGCAGACGGCCTCGGTGAGCCGCTCGCCGATGTCGATCGCCGGCGTGGTGCGGTACGAGTCGCACTGGAAGACCGGCACGTAGATCGTGCGGACATTCGAGGCGTAGAGGGTGTTGTTGCCGAACCGGTAGGAGGCGCAGCCGACGGTGGCAAACGCGATTACCGCCAGGCAGGCGATGATGCTAAGGCTGCGGGGGGCCGTGGTCACGTGATGGCCTCTCCGGGCTGGGATCAGAAACGGTTGGGCTCGGTGCCGTCGCCCCCGCGAGCGATGGCGGTCTGCTCCTCGGCCTCGGCCATGGCGTCGAGTTCGGCATCTTTGAGCGAATCGGGGTTGAGCACCCGCGTCAGCATCGGGAAGGGATCATCTGAGACGTCTTCGAGGTCCTTGATGACCTCGTACTTGTCCCGGGCCGACTGAGCAAGCATCGTGCGGGGGTAGTCGCGGGCGATCAGGGCGTAGTAGATCCGGGCCGACTGGTAATGTTTGCCCTTGGCGTAAAACTCCGCTCGCCGCCAGTGCCGGTCAGCCTGGCAGGCCGCGATCTCGCCCCGGGCTTTCTCCATTCGTTCCTCCTCCGCGCGGCCGAGTTTGTCTGGGAATTGCACGAGCACCTGATCGGCCAGAATCTCTGCCTCGTCGAGGATGCCTCCCTCGTACCCTGGGCCCTGATAGGCCCGCAATTTCGCCTGGAGGCCCAGCAGGTGAGCCTCCAGCAGGAAATCGCTGTCTGGGTATTCAGTTCGCAGTAGTCCGTAGAAGTAGTCGGCGTCGAGCCATTGCCGGTCGAGAAAATGGGCATTGGCCTGGGCCATGATGCTGTCGTCAGCGAGGTTGCCGCGGGGATCGTTGATCCGCACGTGGTCGAAGGCCTTGAGGGCCCGGCCGCGGGTGTCAAACATCGGTCGACTCCGATCGAAGAGATTGGGCACGATCGTGGTGTAATGATTTTTCTCGTCGAGCGCGATCCAGTAGTGGGCAATCACGAACTGCCGCTGAGCGATCCGATCAAGGTATTTCGTGTTGGCAAACTTCTTGACCAGCTCGTCGAAGGTATCTTCAGCCTTCGGGTATTGGTCGCTGAAGAACTGGCATTCGGCCAGTTGCCAGAGGGCATCTTCCTCCAGTGCTGAGTCGGGCCAGCGATCAATCACCTTCTTGTATTTGGGCATCGCGCCCTGGTAATCGCCCTGCCGATAAAGCGCATCGGCCTCGGCCAGTGCGGCCCGCGCTACCTGCTCGTCGGGGCCGCGGCCAAGTATCTTTTTCCACCGCTTCTTGATGTTGTCGCCCTTGAAGTAGTCGAAGCCGTAGTCTTGCGTAGCACCGGTGTACTCAGAGGAAATCACCTCCGAAGCGGCGTCTTCGCCGAGCTGGTTTTCGAGCTCGGCCTCCTTGGTGGCCACCCCGGCCCCGGCCTTGCTCCAGGGCCACTTGGGAGCCTTGAGCGTGGCGCAGCCGCCTGCGGTGAGGCAACCGATCAGGACGGCGACCATGGAAACGACGGCGGCGGTAGAACGGTGTGGCATCGGTGCGTTTGTCAGGTGATCCGGCGGCGGCTGAGCTTGAGGCGGGCGGCCACCCGAGTGGGGCGACCCAGAAGATGAGAGAGGTAGGTGGTCATCACGGCCCGGGCCTCCCCGGCGACTGCCGCTGCAATGTCAGCCGGCGACCCGGCGACAGGGGTGGCCTGAAGTCGCCGAAGTAGGTCGAGCCCTGCGGGTGACAGCGAAACGACTGCTCGCCGGCCGCTGCGGCAGCGATCGCAGAGCGTGCCCCCTTCGAGCATTCCGAAGGCGATTCGGCCACTCGCCGGCAGGTCTCCGCGGCATTCGACGCAACAGCTGGTCTCCGGTGCATGGCCCACAAGTCGGAGCATCGCCAGTTCCGTGCCGAGCAGGACTCCGCCCAGGGGCGCGTCATCACCCCGCCAATCCGAGAGCCGTCGTAGTGTTGCGTATGCCACATCGAAGAGTTCCCAGCTGGGATCGGCATCAGCCGTGAGGACATCGAGCAATTCAGCCACATGCAGGCCGCCCAGCACCGCCGTGAGGCTTCGGCCGACACGAAACCGGTGCTCGAGGGAGGCCTCGGTGAGCAGATCCAGTCCGTCCGACATTTTCCGAAGGACGAGTACCTGACTGATGGAAAGCAGGTCAAGGCCGCCGTCGAAGGAACTCTTGGGCCGCCAGGCTCCCTTGGCCAAGGCCCGCAGCTTGCCAAACTCCCGGCAGTAGATCGTGACCACGCTGCTTGTTTCGCCAAACGCGATCGTGCGGATGACGATCGCAAGCGTCTTTTCAACAGGCATGAGGAGACCGGGGTGCCGGCGGTCGCTGCGGCGGGGCGGGCAGGCCGACGGCGACCATCACTATCCGCTCGCGTTTGCGCATCCTACGCCGTTCGCCCGGAGTGAGGTCATCGTAACCCGCCAGGTGCAGGAGCCCATGCACCACGTAATACGCCAGTTCCTGCCGGGGTTGCCAGCCGAGTTCCCGGGCCACCCGCCGGGCCGTCTCCCCGCTGACCACGATGTCACCAGCCAGCCGCCGGGGCGGATCGCTCCCCAGGTCAAAGGTAAGCACATCGGTGGGCTCCGAAATCTGCATCCATTCGGCGTGCAGTTTCGCAATCCGCCGGTCGTTCACCACAAGCACGCTGATCTCGGCTGCCTCGGCCCGGATCACCGCGATCGCTCCACGGACAATTCGCTCGAGCCAGGCCAGGTTGACCGCCATTGCCTGCTGCCGATTGCTGATTTCGACCGCAACGGGCCGGTCAGGCTCGGCATTGTTGGGAATGTGCGTCATGTTCGTCTTCGGGCCTCCCCCATCGTCAGAGACTATGCCCGCATTGGAAGGGCTGCATTCCTACTCAGGAGATTTCCAGTTTTCGCTTTCGATGCGACCGAGAAGCCGGGTTACGATTATGCCATGAGTCACGCGTCTATCCCCACTCACTGGCAGTTGCGGACTCGGCAACTGGAGGTGATGAATCCAGGCGGGCGATTCCAGCGGCCACTGGTGATGGGGATCGTGAACGTCACCCCCGACAGCTTTTCGGATGGCGGTCGGCATGCTGATGTTGAGGCGGGGGTAGCCCACGGCCTGGCACTCGTCGCTGCCGGGGCGGATCTGCTCGATGTAGGCGGCGAGAGCACGCGGCCATTTTCCGAGCCCGTGCCAGCAGATGAGGAACTCCGGCGGGTCGTCGAAGTGGTCGGGCGGCTGGCGGCCGAGTCGGGGGTGCCCGTTTCGATCGACACCTCGAAGGGGGAAGTGGCGGCCCGAGCGGTCGAGGCCGGGGCCGAAATCATCAATGATGTGACCGGCCTGGCAGGAGACCCCGCCATGCTCGCGGTAGCTCGCGACTCGCGGGCTGGCATCTGTGCGATGCACATGCAGGGCACACCCCGCACGATGCAACTTAATCCCAGCTATGGCGACGTCGTCGTCGAAGTCCACTCCTACCTGGCCCGCCGTCGTGATATCTTCCTCGCCGCCGGCATTTCGCTCGAGCGGATCTGCCTCGACCCCGGCATCGGCTTCGGCAAGACCCACGCCCACAATCAAGCGCTCATGGCCCGCGTGGCTGAGTTCGGCGATCTCGGCACGCCGATCCTCGTCGGCCATTCCCGCAAGGGCTTCATCAACAGGCTTATCGAGCAGGCTCTCGGCCGGCCTGCCACCATGGCTGAGCGGGATGCCGCCACGGCCGCCGCGGCCTGCGGCTTGGCGGCCGCGGGCGTGCAGGTGGTGCGGGTGCATGCGGTGGGGCTCGTCCGCTCGGCCCTCGCAGTCTTCGCCGCGACGGCTCCGGCTCACTCCGCCGGCCGAGTGAAGTAGCTCTGCCGCTGGGTGACGGCGATCCGAGTGAGTTCGTCGCCGTGGGTGCCGAGCTTGGCAGCGATCCGCTTGCGATGGGTCTGGACGGTTTGCTCGGAGATCGAGAGTCGCTCTCCGATCTCACGGCTGGTGAACCCGTCGCCGATGAGGGCAAAAATCTCTGCCTCACGAGCGGTCAGGAGCGTGGCCGGAGCAACATCCCGGTGACCGGTGAGACCGGGCCGGGCCGGGCCCAGGAGTTCATCGAGTTCCTGCCGCAGAGCCTGAAAGGTTTCATTTTTGTCGATCACAGCCTGCAGGGAGCCGTTGAGCCAGGCCGGACAGACAAAGTCGCTGGCATTGCCCGAAACCACGATCACCCGCCCGGCAGGATTGGCATGGAGAAACGTCTGAGCCACCTCGAGCCCGCTGCCATCGGCTAGTGTGAGGTCGAGCACGAGCAGGTCGGGCCGATGTTGGAGGCAGCATTTCTTCCCGGCCGCGACACTCCGGGCGCGATCGACGATCTTGAGGCCGCCCCGCATGGAAAGCATGCCGCCGAGCATGTCAAGGAACATCGCCTGATCTTCGACGATCACGCAGGAGAGTGGGCCCGCATGGGCTGCGGCCGGACCAGGCTGTTCCGCCGACTTGCCCGCCTTGTAGTCATGCGTCACGGTTGCTGCTCTCCGGCATCATGAAACTGGGCGGCACAATTCTTTTTTGACCAGGCTATCAAGTAGTCTGGTGGACCGCTGACCCAACCACGATACCCTGTTCTGGGGATCAGTTCTGGTTCACAACTTAAGAGATCAGGCGTCTCGTTGCCCTCCAAGCCGCTCTCGCCGCGGCAATGCAATGCGGAATTCGGCTCCGCCGAGCGGCGAGCGGCCCACCGTGACCCGACCGCGATGATTCTCCACCGCGGTCCGAACCACGAACAGCCCGATCCCGGTGCCATCCGGCTTGCTCGATGCCAGGAGCGCTTCATCGAGCGTGCCCCCCGGCCAGCCGGGGCCGCTGTCGCCCACCACCAGCTGCACCTGTGGCTCTCCGTCAATCACCGCAATTTCGATTTCACGGCGGTCACCCCCACCGGCAGCGATCGCCTCAATCCCGTTGCGAAGCAGATTGCTGACTGCAAACTGGAGTTGCACGTCGTCTCCCTCGATCACGCAGCCGATCGCAGGACCGGTGCGGCGGACCTCCACACCGTGCGTGGCCGCGAACCGCTTTACCTGATGAAGCGTGCTGGTTACGACTTGGCCGAGATCCACCGGCTCGTGCTTGGTTTCCACGTTTCGCAGCAACACCTTCATCTTTTCGATCGTGGTCACCACCCGTTCAGCATCACCCACCACGGCCTCGATGAATCCGTTGTCAACTGCTCCATGCTCTGCCTCCAGCCGACACTTCAGCAACAGTCGGGAGAGGGGCTGGTTGATCTCATGCGCTACCGCGGAGGCGGCCAGGCTTGTCTTGAGTTTCTGCTCCAGCACGGCCCGCTGCTTGTCTTCCATGAGTTTTTCCTTCTGCCTGGCCTCGGCTAGTTCGTGAGTACGGTCCGCCACCATCCGTTCGAGCTGCGCGCTTTCCCGCCGCAGGAACCAGGCCCAGCCGCCGACGAGCGCCAGCCCGACCGCGGCGGCGGTCAGCAAACTCGCCAGCCGCCGCGGCGTCCAGGGGGATGGCTCGCGGGTGACGACGATGTCGGCCGGGGAGCGGATCAGGAGCGACATCCCCTGCGGCGTGCCGCCCCCGGCCACCAGCGGATCGCTGTCCCAGTCGATCCCAAAAATGCCCGTCACGATCAGTTCACTACCGGGAGGTGGGATGGCCGAGGCGGTCTTGTCACCATCGGGAAGCCGGGCCAGGATCGTACCCTCCTCGCTGTTGAGGACGAGCCAGCGGCCGGCCGGGCCTGACTGCACGTCAAGAAGCCGAGCTGGAAACCGCACCAGTGAGCCCTGAAAGTCGCTCGGTTCGGCATTCACCGAGGCCGCCATGGCGTCGAGGTTGACTTTAAGCGCCTCGGCCGGAGGGACATCGACCGGCGGCAGGGGTGCGCCGGTGCCGATGCGACGGATCACCGCCCGAGCCAGTTCGGCAACTGGCCCGCCACGCACGACGAAGCCAGCGGCTTCCACGCGGTCCCCGGGGTCAAAGCGTTCGCGAGAGCGGGTCTGCACCCGCGTGCCGAAGCCGGCATCCTGAAGAAACACCGCTTTGCCCGGTTCCGCATGGATCACCGTGCCCTGAATCCGCACCCGGTGACCAACAGGGCCTTCGGGTAGAAACCGGGCCAGGTCGGTGATTGGTACGAGCGGCGATTCGTAGGCTGCAGACGCGGATTGCTTGATCACCGTCAGCCGTTCGGGCTGCTCGACAAAAACGACCGGTGCGAGAAATTCACCCCGCGTGTTCGCCATCGAGGCGGTTGGCCCCTGAACCCTCACGACGGTGTCAATCAGCGTTGACGGGTCGATCGCCACTGCCGACTTGTTGATCGAGATCACGAATGGCTGGAGCAAATACCGGGCGGTGAGCCGCCAGTGGTCACCCTGATCGATGACGTCTTCGACGATTCCTTCGCACTCGATGAACTGGCTGTCATCAGCCCCGGAAAAGAATCGCATCGGGTCAACCAGGCGGGCCAGAGGGACAGGGGCGGTGCCGATGACACGCACGGTCTTGGGGAGAATGATCGGTGAAAATCCCCCCGGGTCGGCCACCCCCTCAATCTCTACCTCACTGCCAAGTGGCACATCGGGAATCGGCACCTCGCCGGGCATCACGCCGAGCAGGCGGGCCCGGGCAACGTTCACGTACATGCCGGCCGAGTCGTCTTGAATAAAGAGCGAGTGGCGGCGGGCACGAGTCACGGTGGCCCGCACCTTGACGGGAGGATTGGCCGCGAGTTCTTCACGCGACAGCGTGCGGATTTCAGCCAGCGGCATCAGCTCGGCCACGAGTGACGCGGGAGCCCCCGCAAGCAGGCCCAAGAGCAGCAGCGACCAGGCAAGGCGGGGCGAAATCATGCCCAAGTTCTCGATCCGACACTCTGACCCTGCCCGGCTCCGCGAAGCGCTGGCGCACGGTTCTGATAATTTCATAATAACGAAATATTCCGGCATGGTGCAGCTCGCAGCATGAGAAATCTGCTGCAGCTGCACTCACGCACAGTGCGGCTTGGCGCACGGGATGACAGGGCTCGGGGTTGGCCAGCCACGAACCGAATGATGATGATGATCGACACTCTCTGTCACGGTGGCAGGCTTGAGGCCCGGAGCGAACGTCCGGCGGGATGGCACAGGCAAGCCCGGCAACCACGGCTCGACCCAGGGAAATCCCTGATGAGCCTCCAAACAGCTCCGCGACATGGGCGGAGTGTGAGAGTTGGGTACGATGATGGCTCCTTCCGTGGGCTTCCGCATGACAAGTGACACTGCCGCGCAATTCTCATTGTCCGCTCATTGCCGCCAGATTGCGGTCCGAGCCCGGGCCGCGGCCATGGACCTGGCCGGCATCCCCGGCCGGCAGCGGTCGGCCGGGCTCATGGCTGCAGCCGGGCGGATTCGGGCCGACGCGGCCGCCATCCTGGAGGCCAACCGGGCCGACGTGGCTGCCGCCCCGGGCTACGGGCTCACCGCGGCCGCGATCGACCGGCTCGCCCTCGACCCAGCCCGCCTCGAGGCGATCGCCGCGGGCGTGGAGGCGGTCGCGGCACTGCCCAATCCCGTCGGCCAAGTCCTCGAGGAAAGCACCCGGCCCAGCGGCCTGGTGGTTCGCAAGATTTCCGTGCCCTTGGGTGTTGTGTTTTTTATCTTTGAGTCGCGGCCCAACGTCACGGCCGACGCCGCGGCCGTGGCGATCGCCTCGGGCAATTCAATCATCCTCCGCGGCGGCAAGGAGGCAGCCAACTCGAGCAGCCGGCTGGTGGAGGGTGTGCGAGCGGGGCTCGCTGATGCCGGGCTACCGGCCGACGCCGTGCAACTGGTCGACGTGGCCGACCGGGCGGCCGTGGGAGAATTTCTTGTGCTCGACGACCTGATCGACATCGCGATCCCCCGGGGCGGCGCGGGCCTGATCCGTCGAGTCTGCGCCGAGGCGCGGATGCCTGTGCTCAAACACTTCTCAGGCAACTGCCATGTCTACGTGGACCGCGCCGCCGATCTGGTGATGGCCGAGGCAATCACCGTCAACGCCAAGTGCCAGCGGATGGGGGTCTGCAACGCGGCCGAGTCGCTGCTCGTGCACCGTGACGTGGCCAAGGGATTTCTGCCAGCCGTTGCCAAAACGCTCGTTACCCACGGTGTTGAAATCGTCGGCGACGAGGCCACCTGCCAGCTCGTGCCTGCGGCTCTGCCCGCCACCGCAGCCGACTGGAATACCGAGTTTCTCGGGCCGAAAATCTCGGTCGCCGTCGTAGATTCCCTCGACGCCGCCATCGACCACATCAACCGCCACGGCTCGCGGCACACCGATGCGATCGTGACGGCCGATCCCGCCGCAGCCGAGCGGTTCACCGCCCGGGTGGATACGGCCGTGGTGATCGTCAATGCCAGCACCCGGTTCAACGACGGCAGTGAACTAGGAATGGGGGCCGAGATCGGAATCTCGACCGACAAGCTCCACGCCCGCGGGCCTTGCGGCCCCCGCGAACTCACCACCTATAAATACGTTGTGACCGGCACCGGCCAGGTGAGATCATGATGGCCGCGGTAAACGTTACCCGGCGCTCAAACACGAACTCTGGGTATCCTGGTCGGGGCCAACACCACGGCAACCTTTTGGTGTGATCCTCGCAGCGTGGGCTGCCGACGTTGGCGTCGGAGCACAATCGACCCGCTTTCTCATTCACACGACATGCCCATGGTTCGCGCCCCGCTCCTTGTCGCTGGATTGCTCTTGATGCCGATCGCCACCGCCGAGCCCGCTCCCGAATCAACCGATCCCTATCTCTGGCTCGAGCAGGTGACGGGAGAGAAGCCACTGGCCTGGGTCCGGGAACGAAACGCCGAGGCGATGGCAGCGCTGGCCGAGGAAGGCGGCTTTCGATCGCTCGAACAGCGGCTGCTCGCAATCCTCGACTCCGACGCGAAGATCCCGTTCGTGGCGAAGATCGGCGATCATTACTACAACTTCTGGCGGGACGCCGCCCATCCCCGCGGCCTCTGGCGACGGACGACGCTCGCGGAGTACCAGACCGACAAGCCCGCCTGGGAGACGGTGATCGACCTCGACAGGCTCGCCAAGGACGAGGACGAAAACTGGGTCTGGCACGGGGCGGACGTGCTCGAGCCCGGGGACCGGCTGTGCCTCGTCTCGCTTTCTCGCGGCGGCGCCGACGCGGACGTGATCCGGGAATTCAACCTCGAGACAAAACAGTTTGTGAGCAAAGGCTTCATGCTGCCCGAGGCCAAGAGCCGAGTGGCCTGGCGGAGCCGCGACAGCCTGTTCGTGGCGACCGACATGGGGCCGGGCTCGCTGACCGCGTCGGGTTATCCGCGGACGGTCCGGGAGTGGACCCGCGGCACCCCACTGGCCGAAGCGACTCTCGTGTACGAAGGCCAGGCTGACGACATGTCGGTGGCGGGCTGGCATGACCCGACGCCCGGCTTTGAGCGGGACTTCGTGGCCCGGCAGGTCACGTTTTGGACGAACGAGCTATTTCTCCGGTGCGATCGCCTGCTGGTGAAGGTCGCCAAACCCGACGATGCCAATGCCAACGTACACCGCGAGTGGCTGTTTCTCGAATTACGCAAACCCTGGACCGTCGCCGACACCACCTACCCAGCCGGCAGCCTGCTCGCGGCCGACTTCGACAGGTTCCTCGCTGGTGAACGCAAGCTGGATCTGCTCTTTGAGCCGTCGGCGCGGACCTCGCTGGTTGGCTATTCCCCTACCCGTAACCACGTCTTGCTCACCACGCTCGACAACGTTCGCAGTCGGCTGTTCGTGGTCACGCATCGCGACGGGGCCTGGCAGCGAATGCCGCTGCCAGGCGTACCGGCCGTAGCGACCGCCAGTGTCGCGGCCGTGGACGACCTCGATAGCGATGCGTTTTTCCTGACCACAGCCACGCCGCTCGAGCCCACCACGCTTCTGCTGGGCGACTTGGGTGACGACGGCAAGGGGTCGGAGCCGGCCCCGCTCAAGCGATCCCCCGCCTACTTCGATGCCGCTGGCCTCACGGTCAGCCAGCACGAGACTACGAGTGAGGACGGCACCCGCATCCCCTACTTCCAGATCGGCCCGGCCGACCTCCCTGCGGATGGCTCCACGCCCACGCTCCTCTACGGCTACGGCGGCTTCGAGATTCCGCTCGTGCCGAGCTACGCCCCGACCACCGGCGCGGCCTGGCTCGAGAAACACCGTGTCTACGTGATCGCCAACATCCGGGGCGGTGGTGAATTCGGGCCCTCCTGGCACCAGGCGGCGCTCAAGGAGAATCGGCCGAGAGCCTACGAAGACTTCGCTGCCGTGGCCGAGGACCTGATTTCCCGAGGCGTAACGTCACCTGCGCACTTAGGAATCAAGGGGGGAAGCAACGGCGGCCTGCTGGTGGGCAACATGTACGCCCGCCGACCAAACCTGTTCGGCGCGGTGGTCTGCCAGGTGCCGCTGCTCGACATGCGGAGGTTCAACAAGCTTCTCGCCGGGGCCAGCTGGGTGGGCGAATACGGCAACCCCGATCTGCCCGAAGAGTGGGCCTTTATTCAGACCTTCTCTCCCTACCACATGGTTTCGGCCGATCGTGACTACCCGCCGCTGTTGCTTACCACCTCAACCCGCGACGACCGTGTTCATCCGGCCCATGCTCGCAAGCTGGCTGCCCGACTGCTCGAACTCGGCAAGAGCGTGCTCTCCTACGAGAATATCGAGGGGGGCCACGGCGGTGCCGCCGACAACAAGCAGCGGGCCTTCATGGAGGCCCTCGACTGGACGTTTCTGGAGCAGCAACTGGCCCGATAAAGGGGGCTGGCGGACTGCCGGGCGACGGCGGCCCAGAGCTTGATATCGAGCTCGCGAGCCAAGCGTGCTTCCGTCTCGCAGTCATGCTGCACCGGCAAGCCGGCCGCACCGGACACAAACAGCACCGAGTCCCATCGACATATTGAGCATCGCTTGGCGGCAGACGATCTGCTTTCATTCGCTCCCAATCGACATGCGGAGGAACCTCGACGGGCTGACCGGCCTGATCCGCGGCCCTGGCGCAAGCGATCCGGCCGATCGCAGCCTGGACCTGACTCGCTGGTCGATGAGGGCGTTCCCGACCTCACGCCTGCGCTGACCCGCTGAGCACGGCGGCGAGCACGTCTGCCGGCAGTGTGACCGCCCGAGCGAATCCGGCCACGAGCCGGGCCGACTCGGGTCGAAAGACCACGATCGAGAAGTCGCCGAGTTGGAACAGGTTGGTGGCCTGGGGAAACTTCTCCAAGTAACCAGCTTTGAGTAAGGAGTAGTCGGGATGGTCGAGTGGAATGAATTCGGCCCGCGCCGCCAGCGAAACCCTCGGCAGCGACTGTGGCGTCGAATCGGACGTCTCGGGGCCGGTCACGAGCAGGCTGACCTCGGGGCTCGACCGCATCTCACGGGTATGCGTTGCCAAACCACTGACATGGGTCACCAGCAGCAAGCCTTCGGCGCTGACCAGGGTTGCGAATGGAATCATCGAAGCGGAGGGCCGTCCGTCTTGGAGGGTCGCCAACGCCGCGGTGGAGCGACCAAACAGCAATGAGCGGAGGGTATTCGGAAGCAACTCGTTCATCACGCTGGTCTCTGGTCCAACCCAGGATTGCCTGCCCCGCGGCATGCTTCTCGCTGCGGTCGACGGCTCCTGGGAAGTGTCTGCAAGTCGCGGTGCGCCGATCCCGATCACGTGAACCGCGCCGGTGAAAGCCTCCGAGCCCACGGCCTCGAAGCCCCGCTTGCGGGCCACGAACGTTGCCGTCACGTCAGCCCGCACACATTCGCCCAGGGAACAACCAGAGTCACAATCGAGGCCAGAGGGCAGATCCACCGCGAGCACCCGCACGCCCCCTCGGGCTCGTACCGCATTGATCGCAGCGACGGCGGCGGCGGTAGCCCCCGTTGGTGGCCCGCTCGCGCCAGTGCCAAGCAGGGCATCGACGATCCAGTCCGCGCCCGCCAGGCCCCGTTCCCAGGCAGCCTGATCGGCTTCCGCGAGGCACTCGATCGTCAGTCCCGATCGCTCTGCGACGGCGAGGTTTACCGCCGCATCACCGCGAATCTCGTCAGGTCGGCAGGCGAGCAGAATCCGCACCGCCCACCCAGCGATCTCGAGGTGACGGGCAATCACAAACCCGTCGCCGCCGTTGTTGCCCTTGCCGCAGGCGATCACCACCGGCCCCGGGCTGTCGAGTGATCCGAGTAGCCTCGCCGTACCCGCTCCAGCATTCTCCATCAGCACGAGGCCGGGCAGGCCGTAGCATTCGATCGCCGACCGATCCACATCCCGGACTTCGGCTCGAGTCAGTGACCGCATAGCATCAAACCTCCGGTCCGTTTCCGCCCGGCGGGCTACCCCTCCGGCAGCGGTCGCTGCAGTACTTTACAGCCTCCCAGCAGCGGGCCCACTTCCGCCGCCACTCAAAGGGCCGGCCGCAGGCGGCACAGACTTTCGCGGGCTTCGGGCTGCGGACCGATCCCCGCGAGCGGCCGACGACGGAGGTTTGCTCAGAGGGTTTTCGGTTCCGTACCATCAATGTTTATCATGACTCATCCCGATCCGAGCGTCGAATCGCCGGACGGTTTCGTCCGCACACCGGAGGCAGAATTCAGCATGACCCCTCAGAAGCTCGAAAACGTCGTCATCATCGGCAGCGGACCAGCCGGCTGGTCCGCTGCGATCTACGCAGCCCGGGCCCAGCTCGAGCCGCTCGTCTTCGAGGGGGCGATCACCGAAGAAAACCGGCTATCCGGCACCCTACCGCTCGGACAATTGGCACTCACGACCGAGGTCGAGAACTTCGCCGGCTTTCCGGCGGGCAACCTCGGGGCCTTCCTCGACTCGGCTCTGCCGCCCGAACGCCGCCTGATGATGCCGCCCCACGAAGGGCACAGCGTAACCGGACCAGAACTGATGGAGTTGATGCGCCAGCAGGCTGCCAACTTCAGCACTCGAATCATTACTGACGACATCGTGAAGGTAGACTTCTCATCCCGCCCCTTCAAGCTTTTTCGGCCGGAAGGAGCCGTAGTCGAGGCGAAGTGTGTGATCGTGGCCACCGGCGCCAAGGCCAACTGGCTCGGCCTGCCGAGCGAGGAAGCCTTCAAAAATCGGGGAGTGAGCGCCTGCGCCGTCTGCGATGGGGCTCTGCCCAGATTTCGCAACAAGCCGCTCGTCGTTGTCGGTGGTGGCGACTCGGCCGTCGAGGAGGCGACCTACCTGACGAAGTTTGCCAGCACCGTTCACCTGGTGCATCGCCGCAACGAACTGCGGGCCTCCAAGATCATGGTCAAACGGGCCTTCAATGACCCGAAGGTCAAGATCCATTTCGACAGCGGCCTGGCGGAGGTACTCGGGGACGATTCTCACGGTGTCACGGGTGTCAGACTGGCGAGCACGACTGGCGGGCCAGACACGACACTCGAGGCAACCGGCGTGTTCATGGCCATTGGCCACACCCCAAACACCACCTTTCTTGACGGCCAGTTGGAGCTGACGGAAAAGAAATATGTCGTCTGGAAGAAGCACTTCCGCACGAACACGAGCGTAGAGGGGGTGTTTGCCGCGGGAGATGTGGCCGACGACTACTACCGGCAGGCGATTTCGGCCGCGGGCACCGGGTGCATGGCCGCCCTCGACGCGGAACGATGGCTGGCTCACGGCTGAGCCAGCCAAAGCTCGTGTTTCCAGCGAACGCCCGGGCATGGAGGCAACCTCCAGTGGAAGCAAGACACGCCTGTACTCCGTTGCCAGAAGTTCGCGATCGCCCTCGTGGCAATCCTGTTCGACCCGACATTCGGTCTTGTTCGGCCCAAAAAGGGGCCCCGAAAG
>ERZ889217.484-NODE-484-length-23920-cov-16.602472_pt1 | contig 23920 bp, 20 predicted proteins | sample MGYA00521098_ERZ889217 | MGnify/ENA primary metagenome ERZ889217 (study PRJEB32303, sample SAMEA104408613) | aquatic metagenome | biome: Brackish water; feature: Pelagic; material: water | place: Baltic Sea | collected 2014-06-10T22:04:00 | depth 2,362 m ... | reverse complement strand
GATATTTTTGGCACCCCAATGATTTTGGTTGATTCGGCGAACCCTGGTACTGGCACGAGTTATGACTTGGATTTACTTCAGCAAATCCCAACTTCAATACGACTTATTGTTTCGGGTGGCTTAACAGTGATGAATGTCGCTAAAGCAATCAGAGCAGTCTCGCCTTGGGGAGTCGATGTCAGTTCTGGCGTTGAGGCTTCGCCTGGGATCAAAGACAGAACCAAAATGCAAGATTTCATTACAAATGCACGTTCGATGAATTAATGCCTCGTTGATGCACTCATCTAACAGTTAAGTTAAGAGCCTATGAATAATTCTGTGCCGCGCGAATTACTAACTCCTGGTGCTGACGGACGCTTCGGTGACTTCGGCGGGAGGTTCGTGCCCGAAACCTTGGTGCCTGCGTGCCAAGAGTTAGAGAGAGCATTTGCCTCTGCGTGGAATGACAGTATTTTTAGAACTGAACTTGATGATTTATTGCGCGAATATGCAGGTCGTCCATCAATTTTGACCGAATGTCACAATCTCGGCGCACAACTTGGTATCCGTTTAGTTCTTAAACGCGAAGATCTAAATCACACCGGCTCGCACAAAATTAATAGTGTGCTGGGTCAAGCGCTTCTTGCAAAGCGAATGGGTAAAAAACGAATCATTGCCGAGACCGGCGCTGGTCAGCATGGCGTGGCTTCGGCTACCGCTGCAGCGTTATTGGGTCTTGAGTGCAAGGTTTATATGGGAGCGGTAGATGTTGAACGACAATCGTTGAATGTTTTCAGAATGAAACTTCTCGGTGCTCAAGTTGAGGCGGTTAATTCAGGTAGCCGCACGTTGAAAGACGCCGTCAACGAGGCAATGCGCGATTGGGTGGCAACAGTCGAGTCAAGTTATTACGCGATCGGTTCGGTCATGGGTCCGCATCCGTATCCATTTATGGTTCGTCAGTTTCAAAGTGTGATTGGTAAAGAGGCGCGTCAACAATTTCGCACAATGTTTGATGGCGAAGATCCAAATATTGTTGTGGCGTGCGTTGGTGGCGGTTCAAATGCGATGGGTATCTTTTCGGGATTCATTGACGCAGATACTCGCTTAATCGGCGTAGAACCAGCTGGCGGCGCTGCGGTTGGTCGCGGTGTACCTGGTGTCGTGCATGGAATGAAAAGTTTTTTGATGCAAGACGAGCATGGACAAGTTCAGGAAGCCCACTCGATTAGTGCGGGGCTTGATTACCCGGGGGTCGGTCCAGAGCATTCGTACTTGGCGTCGGTTGGTCGTGCCGAGTATCCGAGCGTCACCGATGATGAAGTGATCGCTGGATTTCAGTTGTTGGCGCGAACCGAGGGGATTATTCCAGCGCTTGAATGTGCGCATGCTGTCGCATGGATTACCAAAGAATCTCCAAAGATTCAAGGGCAGACAGTTCTAATGAATCTGTCTGGTCGTGGCGATAAAGACGTCGCGCAGATGATGTCAATCTTGGGCGACTCATTTGACTGATGAATTCTGAATCTTCGAAATTTGGCGCACTCGAGACGAGATTGCGTGACGCTCGTTTATCCTCGCGAAAGATTCTTGTTCCGTATATCACCGGTGGTTTAACAGGTTGGATTGACGCGATACGTGCTGCGGCAGCCAACGGCGCCGATGCAGTCGAAATTGGGATTCCGTTTTCTGACCCGGTGATGGATGGTCCGGTGATTCAACAAGCTTCAGAAAAAGCATTGCGTGACGGTGCAACGCCAACCTCAATTTTTAACGAACTTCGAAATGTTGATGTGCAGATTCCGTTGATTGTGATGTGTTACTACAACACCGTGTTTCGTGCAGGTCATGAACGATTTGCCAATGCGCTTCACGATGCGGGTGTAGTGGCGGCGATTGTGCCCGACCTGCCACTAGAAGAATCAGGACCATGGTGCGATGCGGCTGATGACGCCAGCATCGAAACAATCATGTTGGCCGCTCCAACGGCACCCGATGAGCGCTTACCCCGAGTGGTCGAGCGTGCCAGAGGTTTTGTTTACGCGGTTGGTTTGTTAGGTGTTACTGGCGAGCGAACCGAGCTCGCAACAACCGCAATCTCAATGGCAACAAGATTGAAGAAAGTTACTGATGTGCCTGTTCTGGTTGGTGTCGGAGTGTCAAACGCTCAGCAAGCGCAACAGGCATGTGCGGTAGCAGATGGAGTGATCCAAGGTGCCTCAGTAGTGCGACGTCTATTAGACGAAGGACCAGACGCAGTTGGTATTTATGTCGCTGAGGTCAGATCGGCGATTGATAGTCAAGTTAATCTGAAACGGTAAATTGTTCATATGTTGAAGCATGGAGATAAAGCGCCGTCAATCTCATTGATAGACCAGAATAAAAATAAAATTTCGCCGAAAGACACACCAAAGAATCTCTTAAAGGCGCTCGAGAAATGAATGAATTTCCACAGCCGTCGACGATAATTCCGCATCGTGCGCCGTTTCTTTTCGTAGACCGAATAACCGCACTAGAGCCGGGTCAAAGTGCATCGGGCATCTGGCATTTGACAGAGGACGAAAACTTTTTTTCTGGGCATTTTCCAGGGCGACCAACACTGCCTGGAGTACTGATGTGCGAAGCTATCGCCCAGGTCGGCGCAATTGCCATTCTTAGTGATGCAAAGTTCGCAAACAAATTGCCGCTATTTGGCGGAATAGATTCGGCCCGATTTCGCCGACAGGTGATCCCTGGCGACACTCTTGAAATGACAATAGCGCTGACCAGGATGTCTGCAAGAGCGGGCAAGGGTTCGGGTTTAGCGACAGTTGGCGGCGAAATCGCATGTCAATGCGAATTGTTCTTTGTGATCGTAGACGCCTGAGATTTTTTAATACGGCGAAATAATTATTGAGCCGTTATGGCCACCGAAACCGAAATTATTTGAAATCGTCGGACCTGGCTTCCACTCACGCGGTTTGCCAACAACGATGTCGACTGCCATTTCTGAATCAATGACCGTTGTATTTGCTGTTGGTGGGATCAACTTATGTTCAAAAGACAGTAAAACCGCAGCCGCTTCAAGGGCACCAGCGGCTCCAAGCGGATGACCAGTTACGCCCTTAATAGAGGTCATCGGCGGAGGAGTGTTGCCGAATATTTTTGCCACTGCGTGCGCCTCAGCAGCATCATTTAGTGGTGTCGAAGTTCCGTGGGCGTTGACCTGCTTGATGTCATTTGGTGACAAACCGGCGTCGGTTAAGGCGAGTTGCATGCATGCTGCGGCACCAACACCGCCAGGTGACGGCGCAGTTATGTGATGTGCGTCGGCATTGCTACCAGCACCAACTAACTCACCAAGAATTGTTGCACCTCGTTTGATCGCCAAATCAAGTCGCTCTAAAACGAATACTGCTGCGCCTTCGCCGAAAATGAAGCCATCGCGTGTTGCATCAAATGGTTTGCTGACCATCGTCGTTGATAGCGCGGTCATGTTTTCGAAACCAGCAACTGCGGTAATGGTTGCCGCTGACTCCGAGCCACCAGAAATTACTGCGTCACACATGCCCCACGAAATCTGACGCGCTGCGTAACCCAGTGCATGAGTAGCAGCGGCACACGCCGTACAAATGGTCTCGGCTGGGCCTTGAAAACCGTAACGCATCGAAATTGCTGCACCCGATGCATTTGACATCATCATTGGAACCAAGAACGGTGAAACTCTCTCTTGGCCCTTGGCTACTCGAACTTCAACTTGACCTTCTAAAGTTCGAAGACCTCCGATGCCTGTTCCAAAGATCGTGCCGATTCGCGACCGATCGTAAGGCAGATCACCTGATTGCTGCAGAGCCTCTTGTGCAGCAGCGAGTGCGTACTGTTCGCATCGATCCGCACGACGCATTTCTTTTGGACCCGCGAAATAGGGCGTGGCATCCCAATTTTCGATCTCGACTTTATGCGAACCCCTTAATCCAGGGCCGAGTAGACCCTTCCAGAAGTTTTGCTTGCCGACTCCACAGGGGGCCACAACGCCGTATCCAGTAATTGCAACTCGATGTCCTGCGCCTTGCATAAATTAATTTGCTAGAAAATCAGGAGACTTTCGAGGTCACGAGGTTGAACGCTTTGCCGACTGTGTCGACACCTTCAAGATCGCTCTCTGGCACCGAAATGCCGAATTCTTCTTCAAGTGCCATGACAAACTCAACAAGATCAAGACTGTCTGAGCCCAGGTCTTCTTTGAATTTTGCTTCAAGGGTCAATTTGCTGGTATCAACTGCCAAAACTTCAACAGCGCATTTTTTAAATCGATCAAATAGTTGTTGGTCCATATGGCAAGTCTAGTGCCCCATGCCTAAACCGCCATCCACTGGAATTACTGCTCCAGTGATGTAAGCCGCATCTTGGGATGCAAGGAAAGCAACCGCTGCTGCAATCTCTTGCGTAGTCGCGATGCGACCAAGCGGAACTGCGTCGATCATTCTGGCTCGCTGCTCATCAGTGAGGGCGGCGGTCATATCGGTTTCAACCGGACCAGGTGCGACGACATTGACGGTTATTGAACGCGACCCAAGTTCACGCGCCAGTGAGCGGGCGAGACCGACTAGGCCTGCCTTTGATGCCGCGTAATTAGCCTGACCAGCTGAACCTAAAAGCGCGACCACGGAAGACATCAAAATTATTCGTCCAGATTTCGCGCGCAACATTCCTTGAGTCGCACGCTTACATACGCGATATGCACCCGATAAATTTGCATCAATCACCGAAGTGAAATCGTTCTCATTCATTCGAAGTAGAAGCAAATCTTTTGTGATGCCTGCATTCGAGACAAGAACCTGTACCGCGCCAAATTTTTCTTCAACCGCAGCAAACGCGGCGTCAACTTCAACCTGCGAAGTCACGTCACATTTGATTGAGAAAAAATCGTTTGTTGGCTTGGTGCTGTTGTAAGTAATCGCGACTTTGTCGCCCAGACTTTGAAAATGTTGCGCGCATGCAAGGCCGATTCCCCTAGAACCACCAGTAATTAGCACCACGCGACTCACGGTTGCCTCCATTTGATGACTGCACTGGCTGCAGTCATGCCTGCACCAAAACCAACCAACAACACATTGTCACCATTCTTTAGACGATTGGTATCCGCGGCTTCAAATAGTGCAAGTGGAATAGAAGCCGATGATGTATTGCCGGTCTCGTTGCCAACCCACGAAACTTTGCTCATTGGGATTTCTAATCGCTTGCAGGCCGCTTCGATTATTCGAATATTGGCCTGATGAGGGGCAACAAGCGCGATTTCGCTTGTTGTCAATCCTGCAGCCAATAAAGATTTCTCAGCCGAGTCAACCATGATTCGTACTGCACGTCGAAACACCTCTTTGCCTTCCATATACAACGTTCCGCCGATTTCTGCATAAAGGAGATCTTCTAGCGAACCATCAGCATCGATATCCCAACCAAGTAACTGGCCTGGGCCATCAATAGCCTCGATCACCGCTGCCCCTGAACCGTCGGCAAAAAGTATGGCCGTATTTCTATCTTTCCAATCGGTGATTCTAGAGAGCGTGTCGGTGCCGATTACTAAAACCTTTTTAAGACCAATCGCAAGAAGTCCGTGACCCGCGACAAGCGCATAAACAAAACCAGAACAGGCTGCGTTCACATCGAATGCACCACATCGCAGACCTAATCCGTGTTGAACGGTGGCACTTGTTGCTGGCACAGTTCGGTCTGGGGTAGTGGTGGAGAGAATTAATGCATCAATCGTCGACGGGTCAACGCCCGACATTTCAATTGCTTTGCGCCCCGACTCGATTGAGAGGCTCGCTGTCGTGCCGCCAATATGTCGTCTCTCGATTCCAGTTCGCTCACGAATCCATTCGTCGGAAGTATCAAGAGTTTTTTCGAGGTCGGCGTTGGTCACCACCTTTTCTGGTAGCGCCCGACCCCAACCAGTGATTACTCCGGTCACGGCAGATTTTGGAATTATCGGCATCGCTGAAGCCTAAATAGTCCGAAGCCAGGCGATTGGTTGATGTGCCGTAACTCTTTCACCTTCAACGCTGATGAAATTTTGTAGCACACCGTCGAACAGAGATCGAACCTCGTGATCGCCAACCATCCCCAACACATCTCCAACGTTAATCCGTACGCCATCAGTGAGCGATTTTCTCGGCACGAAAACACCTGCACTTGGGCTTACAACAAGTCGCTCAACAGCGAAAAGATGTTCACCTTCATGCAACGTTGGTGTCGGCTTTGCCGATTCACCTATCCACTCAATTAATTTATCTAGTTCATCGGGAGTCGAAATACTCAGCGTGCGCGCGGTGTTAATGGTTCGTTTCGCCATGCCCGTAAGCACACCGCCAGGACCGAGTTCGACGAAACTATTGATGCCACTTTCAGACATCGTCAATAGACATTGTCTCCAACGAACTGGACTCGACAACTGAGCAGACAAAAGTGTCGACCACTCGTTACCGAGGTTGTGTGCTTTGGCGTCAACGTTTGACACGATGGGTACATCGCTGTCACGAGGCTTGGCGGCGGCAATTGCTTCACGAAGTCGGTCGCGTGCACCACTCATAAAGGGCGTGTGAAAAGCCCCAGATACGGGCAACGACATAATTCGTTTTGCGCCGATCTGTTTTGCATGATCGCTTGCGAGTTCGACACCTTGAACCGAACCAGCGATCACAACTTGGCCCGGCGCATTGAAGTTCGCAATCCAAACATCGCTGTCGGCGCGCCGACACGCAGTTTCCACATCTTCGTCCTCAAGACCAAGTACCGCTGCCATCACTCCTGGTGAAGTTTGGCCTACCTCATGCATTGCGGCCGCACGCTCAATTACCAATCGAACTCCGTCATCAAAGCCAAGAGCGCCGTTGGCAGTAAGCGCTGTGTATTCACCCAGCGAATGTCCAGCGCAAAGACTTGGCTCAAAGCCGAGACGCTCAACAGCGTCAAGCACCATCAGACTTGAAACGAAAGTCGTTAGTTGGGCATTACGCGTGTCTTTCAATGTTTCAGCGTCGGCGCTGAGCAGTAGATCACCGATATCGCGGCCAGCAATTTCGGATGCTTCATCAACGAGTTCCCAACTCTCATGACCAGCCCAAGGTTGCCCCATGCCGGGCCGTTGAGATCCTTGACCGGGAAAGGTGAATGCGAGCATCGTCTTTTAAAAACCCTTCATTATCTTGTACATCGTAGAAGAAAAACGGTTCGTTGCGTTAGCCCCTATTCGTGCCGTCAATCAGTAATGATCTGTACGATATACGCGCAAGCCCGGGTGGCGGAATGGCAGACGCGACGGACTCAAAATCCGTTATCTGAAAGGGTGTGTGGGTTCGACTCCCATCCCGGGCACTTTGCGGCAATTCTTCGTCAATACACTCCTAGGGGTGGTTGCAAATAATTTTACGGATCGTTTTGTCGAACGTCGCTTGAAGCGAGGGTCGCAGACTATTCGCGAACTGCAAGATGAATTGCGAATAACAACAGATCAACTTGAGTTTATCTCTGATGACGCCCGCGACAAAGAAATCAGGGCGATGGTGGCCGAGACTCCAAATGCGGCACTTGAACACCACGAAGCCCAGCGACACCTTGAGGCCCTTCAACGTCATCACGACCATTTATTAAACGCAATAGCTGATCTTCAAGTAAATCAAGATCACTTACTTGACAAATTGACTAACTAGTTTCAAAGTTAATGATGACGACTCGTATAGTGATCGCCGAAGATGAGGCGATAATCCGCCTCGATCTGCGAGAGACATTAATTGAAGAAGGATACGAAGTCGTCGGAGACTGTGGTCGCGGTGATGAGGCGGTCGCGCTAGTCAAAGAGATGAAACCAGATGCCGTGATTTTGGACATCAAAATGCCCGTAATGACCGGTCTTGAAGCGGCGAGATTAATCGTTGAAACTAAAATTTGCCCTGTTGTGATGCTCACTGCATTTAGCCAGCGAGAAATTATTGAGCAGGCACGTGATGCAGGTGCACTGGCATATCTTGTGAAGCCGTTTCAAAAGTCTGACCTTGTTCCTGCGATTGAGTTGGCGATCGCTCGTTATGCCGAGATGCAAGCTTTAACAGGAGAGGTTGCTGCACTTGGTGCGCAACTTGAAATTCGAAAACTAGTTGATCGGGCTAAAGGAATTTTGCTGGATAAATACGCGATGAGCGAGAGTGATGCGTTTGCCTATATTCAGAAATTGGCAATGGCCGAACGAGTCAAAATGGGTGATATATCGCAGCGAATAATCAGTGGCGAGGTTCACCCGTAAATTTTTGTCGTTGTGTGGCACGATCTGAACGAGCCTTGAATCACGACTAGTTTCTAGATATGAAATTGATGGCCCTTGACGGCAACTCATTGGCGTATCGTGCGTTTTTTGCTTTGCCCACCGACATGGTTACCGCGAGCGGTCAAGTCACAAATGCTGTCTACGGATTTACTTCGATGTTGTTGACACTTTTACGTGATCACAAGCCTGATGGCATCATCGTGGTTTTTGATCGGAAAGAGAAAACGTTTCGTCACGATCTGGCACCTGAATACAAGGCGCAACGCGAAGCACAGCCCGATATTTTGTATCAGCAGCTCGATTTGATACGCGAACTATTGAATGCGATGGGCATAGTTGCTATCGATGCGGCCGGCTTCGAGGGTGACGATTTGATCGCGACCATTGCCGACAGGGCCGAGCGGTCAGGCGATGATTTGATCATCGTCACGGGCGATCGCGACAACTATCAACTAGTAAGTGATCCACATATTCGAGTGCTTTACAACAAGCGAGGCGTGAGTGATTATGCGCTTTACGACGAAGCAGGAATCTTTGAAAGAACGGGTGTGACACCGAAGCAATATGTCGATTACGCCGCACTGCGGGGAGACCCGAGCGATAATTTGGCTGGTGTGCCGGGGGTTGGCGAGAAGACTGCGGCGAAACTGATCGTCAAATATTTGACACTTGAAAATATTTTTGATCATGCTGAGGAGCAAACGCCCAAGTTAAAACAGGCCTTAATCGAAAGTCGCGAGCGTGTTTTACGAAACGCAAAGTTGATGGTTTTGCGCAGAGATTCACCGGTTGATATTGATATCAACAAATCAATTCCTAAACCACAACTCGACGAAGTCAAGAAAATGTTCGCTACATTCGAGTTTCGCTCGATGAACTCGCGATTTATTGAAGCATTAAAACATTTTCCAATTGACTTAACGCAAGTGACGGCATCTGACACAGCAGATGAAATACAAACTGTTGTTGGATCGGTTGGTCAAGCGCCAAGCGATCTGAATGCGATCATCTCTTACTGTAAAGACGCAGAATCGGCGCTCGTGGTTTTAAAGAACCAATCTGTAAGCGATATCGGCGCGGCATGGGATGGTGACCCTGGAAGATCAGAATTGCTGGGAATCGCAGTCGTCACTAACAAGGCCACTCGCGCCGTCAGTTGGATTACCAAGTCACTATTGCTTGAGCCGCCAGTCAAAAAATATCTGTCGGGCAAATGGCAATTTCGTGGACACAATATAAAGCCCTTATTAAGAAGTTTGTTGCAACTAGATATTGATCTGAAACACATGGCGCTCGATACGGCGATCGTCGCGTATTTGTTGGACCCTTCCGAATCTCGCTACGACATCAATCAGGTAGTTGAACGTTATGCAGGGCTTGTCATTGCTTCGTCTGTGGCTGACGCGAAAGAGGGGCAGTTGAGTTTTGAGGCAGTCGATTCAGAACCATCGGCCAGTGTTCTCGCGGCGAACAATGCGTTGGGCGTTTGTGTGGTTGCAGATTTATTGACTAAGGCTCTTGATCAACAAAAGTTGAGCAATCTCTACTTCGAAATTGAACATCCACTCGTACGTGTGCTCGCCAAAATGGAGTTCGTCGGCGTGCTCGTTGATGTGAATCAGTTGAAATCAATAAATGATCGTCTAACCGCGCAATGTTTGGCGCTAACAAAACAACTACACCAAGTTGCAAAACAAGAGTTCAACCTCAACTCTCCGCTTCAACTGCGCAAGATACTCTATGAAGATCGAAAATTGACTCCGGGAAAAAAGAACAAGACTGGTCCGTCAACAGATGCTGCAACACTAGAAAAATTAAAAGATCAGTGGCCAGAATTTATTGAGCCACTGCTTGAGTATCGCGAAGTCGAAAAATTGCGTTCGACATACGGTGAGGGATTGCTGTCATGCGTCGGTGTTGACAAACGAATTCATGCGACCTTTAATCAGACAGTCGCGCGAACAGGTCGACTCAGTAGTGACCAACCGAATTTGCACAATATTCCGGTGCGTAGTGATCAAGGAAAAGTTTTCCGAACTGCGTTTGTTCCGCGTAAAGAGAATCGGTTTTTGGTAGCTGACTACAATCAAATTGAGTTGCGATGCATCGCGCATCTTGCCAACGACCCCGGCTTGATTGAAGCATTTAACAATAATGTTGACATTCATAATGCGACTGCGGCGAATGTGTTTGGTGTTGCACTCAATAAAGTGACTAGCGAACAGAGGTCTAAAGCGAAAATGGTCTCTTATGGTCTGGCTTACGGAATGGAGGCCTACGGTCTCGCTCAGCGGTTGGCTATCGGGGTCAGTGAGGCCAGTGAAATTCTTGATGCTTATTTCAGGGCTTTTCCGAGAGTCAAGAAATACATGGATGAGACAGTTGAAGAGGCACGAAGGCGCGGCTATACGGAAACATTATTTGGACGGAGAAGATCGATCCCCGAATTGCAAAACCCGAATTTTCGAATTCGACAAATAGGCGAGCGTCAGGCGATGAACTCAGGAATCCAAGGACTTGCAGCCGACATTTTTAAAGTCGCGCTGGTGCGTATTAACGCAGAACTTGAAAGTGGCAAATATGAGTCGCAACTTGTGTTGCAGGTGCATGACGAAGTTATTCTCGAGGCCACAGCCAACGAGGAGGTCGCCGTCGAGAAACTAGTGCGCGACACGATGTGTTCGGCGGCCAAACTCGCTGTCACACTTGAGGTCAATTTGGCCTGGGGTGACACCTGGGCTTCAGCGAAGTCTTAGGGTTCGGTGGCCAAATTAGTCAGCTATCGGCTATTTATAGGGCTGCTCAGGTAGGCTCAACTGTCCTATCCGCCTCTCCCATCCACCGAAAGCAACAATTGTGTCAACCGATCAAATAATGATGACCTCCCCAGCAATGGGAACCTTCGACTCAGAAGGAAATTACACCCCTCGAAAAGTTACTGAACGAGATGTATCGTTTGCAGACTCAATCAACGAAACGATGGTTGAACTCAAAGAGGGCAAGTTAGTCACTGGCACCGTCGTGCGAATTACGCGGGATGAAGTTCTCGTTGAGATCGGTTATAAAACTGAGGGCGTGATTCTGAATCGCGAACTTTCAATTCGTCAAGATGCCGATCCAAATACAATTGTCAAACTAGGTGAGAAGATTGAGACTTTAATTCTCACGCTTGAAGATAAAGAAGGTCGTTTGCTTCTTTCGAAAAAGCGGGCCCAATATGAGCGTGCCTGGGGTGATATTGAGAAAATTAAAAACAGCGACGGAACCGTCGAAGGTGTGGTCATTGAAGCCGTCAAGGGAGGCTTAATCGTTGACATTGGTCTTCGTGGCTTCTTGCCAGCATCGCTAGTTGAGTTGCGACGAGTGCGCGACCTCGCACCATATCTCGGTCAGAAAATTACTGCCAAGATTCTTGAATTAGATCGTCAGCGAAATAATGTTGTTCTTTCTCGACGTGCTTTGTTAGAGCAGAGTCAAAAAGGCACTCAGACCGATTTTCTTGAGAATCTCGCCATTGGCGAGGTTCGTACTGGTCGCGTATCAAGCGTTGTTGCTTTCGGTGCGTTCGTTGATTTAGGTGGTATGGATGGTTTGATTCACGTTTCGGAATTGTCGTGGAAGCATGTTGATAACCCGAGTGAAGTTGTAAAAATCGGTGATGAAGTTTCAGTGAAAGTTCTTGAGATCGATCGCGAGCGCGACCGAATCAGTCTTTCACTTAAGGCAACACAACAAGATCCGTGGCAAGAGTTCGCTTCGAGCCATCAAGTTGGTCAACTTGTTTACGGTCGTGTGACAAAGCTCGTTCCATTCGGTGGCTTTGTTCAAGTTGGAGACGGAATCGAAGGTCTCGTACATATTTCTGAAATGTCAACTCATCATGTTGAGGCGCCAGAACAAGTTGTGACCCCGAGCGAAGAACTTTGGGTGAAAATTATTGATCTTGATCTGGCTCGTCGTCGAATTAGTTTGTCGATAAAGCAAGCCGCAGAAGGTGGCGAATTGGCAGAAGAATATCGCGGACAGTTTCAGACAGATGATCAGGGCAACTGGGTCAGCGGTGACGACACCACGCGTGAGTCAGCATGGGCCGAGTTTTTTGACCCGAATGCAGTTGCCACGACAGATGCTCCAGTAGCCGAGGCAGGTGAGGCTCCCGCAACTGAAATTCCGCAATAACCACGCACACATCGCTCGTCGAATAAAGGCCATTGGTTAGCCTCAATCATTCTGGTTTAGATACGGTTAGTCATAGATGATCCTCATTGGGCTAACAGGTGGAATCGGTTGTGGAAAATCTGAGGTATCGCGACTTTTAGAAAAACGCGGTGCCGTAATTGTTGACGCAGATTTGATCGTTCGAGAATTGCAACAACCTGGGGCTGAGATTTTTCGACGCATGGTCGAGATGTTTGGTGACAAGGTCTTAGCGGCTGATGGTTCGCTGGATCGTGCCGCAGTTGCAAATGAAGTTTTTAAGGACACTGAAATTCTTGGCAAGCTCAATCTTTTGATTCATCCGGTGGTTCGTCGTGTGATGAATGAGCGAGTAGAAAAACATCGAGACACTGACAAGGTCGTTGTTTTGGATATTCCGCTGCTCGTTGAAAATCCGCGTGAAGGGTTAGATGGCATTTTGGTCGTTGATCTTGACCCGCAAATAGCGATCGAGCGAATTGTCGACCAGCGAAAGATGTCAATCGACGACGCTAAGGCAAGAGTGTCAAGGCAATCATCGCGCGAGCAACGTCTAGCGATTGCGAATCATGTGATTGATAATTCGGGTGATCGCGACGCCCTCGCAAAAAAAGTCGAAACCGCATGGTCGTGGATTTCATCGCTCAGATGACAGACCGAAAATTCGTTGTTGAATCTCCGTTTACCCCTGCAGGTGACCAACCAGAAGCGATAGCAAAACTTGCACAAGGTGTTGAACGCGGAGATCGGTTTCAAACACTTTTGGGTATTACAGGATCGGGTAAATCGGCAACGGTTGCATGGACCATAGAGAAAGTTCAACGACCAACCTTGATATTGGCGCCAAATAAATCGTTGGCGGCCCAACTCGCCCAAGAAATGCGTGAATTCTTTCCGAACAATCGTGTTGAATACTTTGTCAGTTACTACGACTATTACCAACCTGAGGCCTACATTGCCTCCAGCGACACATTTATCGAAAAGGATTCATCGATCAATGACGAGATCGACCGACTACGTCATTCAGCGACTGCGGCGTTGCTAACTCGTCGCGACACGATAGTCGTGGCATCGGTTAGTTGCATCTACGGAATGGGTGACCCGGGTGAGTACCGCGGCAATTTGCTTGAACTCCATGTCGGTGTCGACTACGACCAACGAAGTATTTTGGCGCGACTTGTTGGGCTGCAGTATGACAGAAATGATCTAACTTTGGGTAGAGGAAATTTTCGCGTGCGGGGCGACACGATAGAGGTGCATCCGGCATACGAGGAAACAGTTACGCGATTTGAAATGTTCGGTGACACGGTTGAAAGAATAAGCGTCATTGACCCCGTAACTGGTGAAACATTGCGCGATTTGTCAGAAATAGTCGTGTTTCCGGCAACTCACTATGTCGCGGGAGAAGAACGAATGCGTGTCGCGATGGAGAAAATTGAGACTGAACTTGCCGAGCGTTTGAAGATTTTTGAGGCCGAAGGCAAACTACTTGAAGCCCAACGTATTCGAATGCGGACGATGTTTGATCTCGAGATGATGAAAGAAGTCGGCTACTGCAACGGAATTGAAAATTACTCCATGCACATTGACGGCCGAAAATCGGGCGAACCACCATTTACATTGTTGGATTATTTTCCGAAAGATTATTTGCTTGTCATCGACGAAAGTCATGTGGCAATACCGCAACTGCACGGCCAGTTTGCTGGCGACAGAAGCAGAAAGCAAACTCTGGTTGAACACGGTTTCAGATTGCCATCGGCGATGGATAACAGGCCATTGCAGTTCGAAGAGACAATGGAGAGATTAAATCAATGTATTTTTCTTTCCGCGACGCCCGCCAAATTTGAGCTCTCGCTGAGTGATCAAATTGTTGAGCAGATTGTTCGCCCTACTGGGTTGATCGACCCCGAAGTCATGGTGCGTCCAACTCTGGGCCAAATCGATGACTTGATAGAGATGATCAAATCTAAGACTGCACAAGGCGATCGAACGCTAGTTACAACACTTACCAAAAAGATGTCGGAAGATCTTTCGGAGTATTTGATTGAGCAAGGTCTTCGTGTTCGCTATCTACACTCGAATATTGACACAATCGAGCGGATCGAGATATTGCGCGCCTTGCGACTTGGCGAATTTGATGTTCTGGTCGGAATCAACCTGCTTCGCGAAGGTCTTGACCTGCCGGAAGTGTCGCTAGTCGCAATTTTGGATGCCGATAAGCAAGGTTTTCTTCGCAGTCAAACTTCGTTGATACAAATGATTGGTCGAGCGGCGCGTAACGTTGACGGCCAAGTGATCATGTACGCGGACAATCGAACATCAGCAATGGAATACGCAATCTCAGAGACGGCAAGACGGCGCGAATTGCAAATTGCCTACAATCTCAAACACGGCATCGATCCGCAAACGGTACGCAAGGCAATTGGAGATATCTTGTCGGTTCTACGGCCTGCACCGAGTGGATCCAATGGCGCGCCTTACCCGGGTAAAGGTAAACGCAAGGATCATGAGCGTGACAAAGTCATGCGTGAGTTGAGGGCGCTTCCACATGGCGAATTGGCTCGCCTGGTTGCAACCCTTGAAGAAGAGATGAATCAGGCTGCCGAAGAGTTGAAATTTGAATATGCTGCACGGCTGCGAGATGAAATCAAAGAACTAAAGCGCGAGTTACGAGATGCGCACTAACAGTTTGTAGCCTGCCTGTAATGGCAAATCAGATAGTAGTTCGCGGTGCGCGCGAACATAATCTCAAAAACATCAATGTTGAGTTGCCACGCGACAAATTGATTGTTCTAACGGGCTTGTCGGGTTCAGGTAAGTCAAGCCTCGCGTTCGACACAATTTATGCCGAGGGCCAGCGACGGTATGTCGAATCCTTGAGTTCGTATGCACGTCAGTTCTTGGGTCAGATGGATAAGCCGGACGTGGATCTTATTGATGGACTGTCACCGGCGATTTCTATCGACCAAAAGTCATCTTCAAGAAATCCAAGATCGACCGTTGGCACGATCACCGAGGTTTACGATTATTTACGTTTGCTTTATGCGCGAATTGGTGTGCAACATTGCCCCAAGGACATGACGCGTTTGTCTAGGCAGACACCACAGCAAATAGTTGACCGGATTCTAAAATTTCCAGAGGGAACAAGGTTTCAAGTTCTGGCACCAGTTGTGCGAGGCAGAAAAGGCGAGTACGACACCTTGCTACAAGATCTTGCGGGGCAGGGTTTCTCGCGAGCACGGGTAGACGGTGAAGTGGTAGAAATCAGCGAGTTTCTGAAAAAAGATAAGCGTCTTGCGAAATATGAACAACATCGCATAGATATTATTGTCGATCGACTTGTGCGTAAAGACGGAATCGCCCGCAGGCTTACAGATTCACTTGAAACAGCATTGCGATTAGCCGATGGTGTTGCAGAAATTGAACTGGTCGAGGGTGGCGAACCAATCACGGTGAGTCAACATTTGGCATGTCCTAAATGTGGCACGAGTTTTGAAGAATTAGCACCAAGAAACTTCTCGTTCAATTCACCGTTTGGTGCCTGTGAAACCTGTCTGGGTCTTGGCACGAAATATGAAGTGGATGTTGAACTGGTCGTTCCCGATCCGAATTTAAGCATTAGTCAAGGAGCGATTGCTCCGTGGAGGTCGGCGCACACACAATATTTCACGCGAATGCTTGAGGCTGTCGCCGATCGTTTTGAAATCGACCTGGATAAGAGTTGGTCGAAGCTGTCGGCGAAAGCACAAAAGATTGTGATGAACGGTGTTGATGACAACATGATGGTCAAATATCGCAATCGTTATGGCCGAACTCGTGAATACAGCACCTCATATGAAGGCGTAATCCCGTGGATAAAACGACGTCATGAAAGTTCCGAATCTGACTCCGCTCGCGAACAATTCGAGAGTTATATGCGCGAAGTACCTTGCCCCAAGTGCAAAGGTGCTCGACTGAAGCCGTCATCATTGGCTGTCCTCGTTGATGGCAAACATATTTCCGAAGTTTGCAGTATGTCAATCGGTGAGTCGGCGAAGTTCTTGGCGAATTTTGAATTATCTGAGCGTGACGCAATGATCGCCGAGCGAATCACCAAGGAAATTAATGCTCGGCTCGGATTTCTTTTAGATGTGGGTCTTGACTATTTAACTCTGTCAAGGGCAGCAGCAACATTGGCCGGAGGTGAGGCGCAAAGAATACGCTTAGCCAGTCAAATCGGATCAGGTTTAGTGGGCACTCTTTATGTTCTTGACGAGCCGAGCATTGGCCTACACCAGCGTGACAATCACCGATTGATCGAGACACTACAAAGACTCAGAGATTTAGGAAACACAGTTATTGTCGTTGAACACGACGAGGACACAATTCGCTCTTGTGATTGGTTGGTCGATATCGGCCCAGGTGCGGGTGAACACGGCGGGCAAGTGGTTTACAGCGGGCCAGTTAATGGGGTGTTAAAAGTTAAAGAGTCAATCACTGGTCAGTATCTTGTGGGAGCCCGACGCGTCGAGATTCCGGCTATTCGTCGCCAACCTAATAAAGAGTTTCTAACGATCAGAGGTGCAAGAGAGCACAACTTAAAAAATTTAAATGTCAAAATTCCACTTGGTTGTTTCGTTGCCGTCACAGGAGTTTCCGGAAGTGGTAAGAGCACCTTAATACGCGACATTTTATTGCCATCTCTGATGCAAAAAATTTACAAATCTAAAGATGCCCCCGGTCGCCATACAGGCGTTGACGGAATTCAATATCTTGACAAAGTGATCGACATGGATCAGTCGCCAATTGGGCGAACACCACGCTCAAACCCAGCGACCTATACGGGTGTGTTTGATGACATTCGTAAATTATTTGCGTCGACGCCCGAAGCGAAAGTTCGTGGTTATATGCCAGGCCGTTTTAGTTTTAACGTGCCAGGTGGACGATGCGAGGCTTGCAGTGGTGACGGGACCATCAAAATTGAGATGCATTTCTTGCCCGATGTCTTTGTGCCATGCGAAGTCTGCAAGGGCGCGAGGTACAACCGCGACACGCTTGACATTACGTTCAAAGGTAAAAATGTCGCGGATATTTTGGACATGCCTGTCTCTGACGCAGTTGATTTTTTCGCCAACCAGCCGAGAATTTCGCGTCACATGCAAACGTTTGTCGACGTGGGTCTTGGCTATGTTCGACTCGGGCAGTCTGCGCCAACTCTTTCTGGAGGCGAAGCGCAGCGCGTGAAACTTGCAAGTGAACTCTCAAAGCGAAGCACAGGTCACACGATTTATCTGCTCGATGAACCAACAACTGGTCTCCACTTTGAAGATGTCCGAAGACTCCTGATCGTTCTCGCACGTTTGGTTGATCAGGGCAACACCGTCTTGGTGATTGAACACAACCTGGATGTGATCAAGACAGCCGACTGGGTAATTGATCTTGGACCTGAGGGTGGCAACAGTGGCGGAACGGTAGTCGCAGAGGGTGCGCCCGAAGTTGTCGCGACTATTGAAGCATCGCACACGGGAAGATATTTGGCAAAGATGCTTCAACCGACGCCACCAACAAAGACGCTGATCACAAAAACGATCAAAACTACTAAGCCCGCAAAAATCGCCACGGCCAGGAAAACGACCGGCAAAACGACCAGCAAGAAAAAATAAGACGGGCATCAAGATGCAACGACCCAATGGCGTGATCCCTGACGGTCCTGGTTCGTATCAATTTAAGGACAGTCACGGTCGAGTGATTTATGTCGGTAAGGCCAATAATCTACGCTCTCGCGTCAACAGTTATTTTGCAAGTGCAGAGACACTGCATCCAAGAACCGCAAATATGGTTTCAACCGCCGCAAGTGTCGAATGGATAGAGGTTCGCAATGAAATTGAAGCCTTAATTCTTGAACACACTCTGATCAATCGTTACGCGCCTCGCTTCAACATTCGACTGCGAGACGACAAGAGTTATCCCTTTTTGGCGGTGACAACTGACGAGCAATGGCCGCGAGCACTCGTAATGCGTGGAAGAAAGCGAAAAGGGACTCGGTATTTCGGCCCGTATCCGCACCCATGGGCGATTCACGAAACTCTGGATTTATTGTTACGAACGTTTCCAGTTCGCACATGTTCGCCAGCGACTTTCAAGCAACACGAGCGTCTCGGTCGACCGTGCCTGCTCTTTCATATTGAGAAATGCAGTGGTCCTTGCGTCGGTAGTGTCAGTGCAGAAAAATATGCAACGCATGTAAAAGATTTCTTAGATGTAATGGATGGTGAAAGCGATGATGTCTGTGCTCGTCTAGAAACTGAAATGGCCGCTGCATCAAAGGCTCAAGAATTTGAAAAAGCCGCAAGACTGCGCGACCAACGCGAAGCAATCAATCTCGCACTTGAGCGCCAACAAATGGTTGGCGAGCGTGATGAAGACCTAGATGTGATCGGTGTAGCCGAAGACGAGTTTGAGGCGGCGGTACAGGTCTTCTATGTCCGCAAAGGTCGAGTGGTTGGTCGAAAAGGTTTCGTGGTTGACAAGGTAGAAGAAGTGACCAGCGCGGGATTATCCAGTCGCATTATCGAACGACTCTACGACGAATCGCCCATACTTGGTATTCCAAAAATAGTCATCGTGCCGGTTGAGCCTGAAGAGGTAATGACTCTTGAACAATGGTTGAGTTCACTACGAACTTCAATGGTAGAAATTCGCGTACCGCAAAGGGGTGACAAACGTGAACTTCACGAGCTAGTGACAAAAAATGCACGACAAGAATTAGATCGTCATCGAATGCGTCGTGCGTCTGATCACACCGCACGGTCGCGGGCGTTAACTGAATTGCAAGACTTATTGCATCTGCCAGAAGCGCCATTGCGAATTGAGTGTTACGACATGGCACATCTGCAGGGTACGAATTATGTCGGCTCAATGGTGGTGCTCGAAGATGGATTGCCGATGAAGCGTGAATATCGTCGTTTTAAGATCAAAGATGTTCAAGGCAATGACGACTATGCGGCGATGCGCGAGGTGCTGACAAGGCGGCTAACTGCGTACATCGCTGAGCGGGATCAGCCGGTTAATGAGCGTGGCGAACGACCCGGCAAGTTTTCCTACGCACCGCAGTTGCTTTTAGTTGACGGTGGAAAGGGTCAACTCGGCGTCGCCGAACAAGTCGTTCGCGAATTGGGTTTAGAAAACGAAATCCCTGTGGCATCACTTGCCAAACGTTTCGAAGAAGTCTTCATCCCAGGAAGCCCAGAACCAGTTGAGGTGCCACGAGGAAGCGATGCATTATTTATGCTGCAAGTAATTCGTGACGAGGCGCATCGATTCGCCAACCGGTTTCATCGCGAACTTCGAGGCAAGGCTATGACGAAAGGATCACTAGACGGAATTACGGGGCTCGGGGCTGCCAGGGCTTCGAAGTTAATCAAGGCAATGGGCAGTGTTGCTGCGGTAAAACAAGCAACCCTCGAAGATCTCGCACTTTTAACTTGGCTTCCCGAGCCTGTTGCGTTGGCTGTATATCAACGATTCCATCCCTGATTCTTAAACTTGACTATAAGTAGTCTTAGATATCAGTGGCTGACATTTTACTTATCTCGGGACTTTCAGGCGCAGGCAGATCATTGGCAGCCGACGATCTTGAAGACTTGGGTTGGTTTGTCGTTGACAACATGCCCACTGAACTAATTGACAAAGTTGTCGAAATCGCTTCAGTAGGTTCAAAACTTTCGAAACTGGCACTCGTTGTGGGTACACCGACTGCTCAACGCGGAATCATAGATGTGCTCAAGAACTTGCGCAAGAGTTCACATCGCGTGCGCTTACTTTATTTAGATGCGACTACGGCTGAACTTGTTAAACGATACGGAGCGACGCGTCGCAAGCACCCAATGGCAAACGATAATTTGGGCGTCGAACAGGCGATAGCTCAAGAGCGAGTGTTGTTAGAGCCAGTCAAAGGTGAAGCAGATTTGGTGATTGACACATCAAACCTGACAGTTCATCAACTCAAGGCAAAAATTGGTGAACTTTTTTCAGGTGACCAGCAAGTCGACACAATGCAAGTTTCACTAGTTTCGTTTGGTTACAAACACGGTCTGCCGACTGATGTCGATCTCGTCTTTGATGTGCGTTTTTTGCCAAACCCACATTGGAATGAGAAACTACGACCACTCACTGGTCTTGACGTTGCGGTCAAAGATTTTGTCATGTCGCAGGATCTATCGCACAATTTTCTCGTTGAGTTGTTCAGCATGTTGGAGTTACTTTTGCCTGCCTACAAAGCAGAGGGCAAGAGTTATTTAACCATCGCAATTGGTTGCACGGGTGGTCATCATCGGTCGGTGGTAGTCGCCGAGCAGATCGCAACTTGGCTAGTCAAGAATGGTCAACAACCTCGAGTGACACATCGTGATATTTTGCGAGACGAGTCGGGGCACTAAGATTTAGGCATGACAATCAGAGTAGGAATCAACGGTTTTGGACGAATTGGCAGAAACTTCTACCGAGCGATAAAGCAATCCGGCGCAGATATTGAAATAGTTGCAGTCAATGATCTGGGCTCTCTTAAAACCATGGCACATTTACTTAAGTACGACTCAGTGCTAGGAGTTTTACCGAATGCGATCAGCGCAACCCAAGATGGCATCAGTATCGACGGCAAACTGCTTAAAGTTTTGTCAAAGCGCGATCCGAAAGATTTGGGATGGGGCGAACTCGGCGTCGACATCGTCATCGAATCGACAGGTTTTTTTACAGACCGGGACAAAGCATCGGCACATCTAGACGCGGGTGCGAAGTGTGTGATTATTTCAGCACCAGCAACCAATGCAGATGCGACGTTTGTGTATGGTGTTAATCATCAAGACTTTGATCCGAAAAATCACAAAGTAATTTCTAACGCGAGTTGTACGACTAACTGCTTTGTTCCGATGATCAAGGTATTGGATGATGCGTTCGGTATCGAAAATGGGTTGATGACAACGATTCACGCATATACAGGTGATCAATCGATAGTCGATGGTCCACACAGTGATCTTCGACGAGCGCGTGCGGCGGCAATAAATATTATTCCGACGAGCACTGGTGCTGCGCGTGCGACAAGTCTCGTGATGCAATCAATGAAGGGCAAACTAGACGGAACATCTCTCAGGGTGCCGGTACCGACGGGTTCAATAACTGATCTGGTTGCTAATCTGAAAAGGCCTGCCTCGGTCGACGAGATCAATGCCGCCTTTAAGGTCGCGGCATCGGGACCGCTTAGAAATATTCTCGAATACTGCGTTGACCCAATCGTCTCAAGTGATGTAGTTACGAATCCTCATAGTTGTGTGTTCGATAGTGACTTAACGATGAGCATGGGTTCACTCGTCAAGGTTTTGGGTTGGTACGACAATGAATGGGGCTATTCGAATCGCCTCGTAGATATCACGTCATATATCGGGGCAGTGCTGAAGTAATTGATGGTTCCGCAACTTGAGGATCTCGGTGATGTCCGAGGCAAAACTGTACTTGTACGCACCGACTTTAATGTTCCAATGTCGGGGCCAGATGATGCCCGAATAATTGCAGATGATTTTCGCATTCGAGCGGCTCTGCCAACTATCAATTGGTTGACTGAGTGTGGAGCAAGAGTTGTTTGTGCGAGCCACCTAGGTCGGCCTAAAGGTACGCCGAATTTAAAGTATTCGATGAATCCAATTCGCAATCGGCTCTCAGAATTGGCACCTGGTGTGGAGTTGCTTGAGAACTTGCGATTTAATCCTGGCGAAGAAAGCAACGACCCAACGTTTGTCAATGAGATAATCAACGGAATTGACTTTTATGTCAATGATGCTTTCGGTGCAGCACATAGATCTCACGCATCAATTGTTGGACCCCCAAAATATTTGCCATCTGCTGCAGGGCGATTATTGCAACGCGAAGTCGAAGTTCTAGCAGAATTACGCAATAATCCGAAGCGTCCGCTCGTTGCCGTCTTAGGTGGCGCGAAGATTAGTGACAAGATCGGCGTCATCGAAGCCTTATCAAAAGTAGTTGACTCATTTGTGATTGGCGGCGGAATGTGTTTTACATTTCTTGCCGCAAAATCTCTACCAATAGGCGATTCGTTGTGTGAACGAGACCAAATAGCATTCTGCAAACAATTACTTGAATCACAAGTCAAAATTTATTTGCCTGAAGACATTGTCGGCGTCGATAAAGCTGGCATCTTCGCCACCTTCGGTGTCCGTTTGCCAGAAGGCTCAAAAGGTTTAGACATCGGTCCAGGTAGTGCAGCCGCGTTCGCCGACATAATCATGGGAGCGCGAAGCGTCTTTTGGAATGGCCCAATGGGGATGTTCGAAGACGAGCGTTTCGCCGCGGGCACGCGAACGGTAGCCCAGGCGATGTCCGAGACTAAGGCGTTTACTGTTGTCGGAGGTGGCGATTCTGCCGCGGCGCTGGCTCAATTTGGATATGAAAATGATGTAGATCATGTGTCCACTGGTGGTGGCGCTTCACTAGAGTTTCTTGAACTCGGCGACTTGCCAGGATTAAGCGCGTTGCGAGGAGCACCAAATGTCAGATGAAGCCCGTAAGCCGATAATTAGCGGCAACTGGAAGATGAACCACAACCACTTCGAGGCGATTCAGAGTGTTCAAAAACTTGCCTACCTTTTAAGCAAAGATGATTTCGCTTCGGTCGACGTAACTATCCACCCGCCATTTACAGATTTGAGAAGTGTCCAAACGCTGATAGACGCGGACGAGTTGAGATTTATTCTCGGGGCACAACATTGCCACGAATCTGATTCAGGAGCGTTTACTGGTGAAGTATCTGCGCAATTTTTGGCAAAACTAAACGTCAAATATGTGTTAGTCGGTCATAGTGAGAGAAGACAAATTTTCGGTGAGACTGATGAACTCGTTTCACAAAAATTGGTCTCTGTGCAAAAGCACGCAATGACACCAATTTTGTGTGTAGGAGAAACCCTTAGTGACCGTGAAGCCGGAAAAACTCACGAGAAGGTGCTCGGGCAAGTGCGAACTGCATTGGCTAAGCGCTCAGTCGAACATGTGCGTGCGATGGTCATCGCTTATGAACCGATTTGGGCTATCGGAACTGGCAAGACGGCTACTGCGCAGGATGCTCAACAAGTGATCAGTTCTATCCGCGAAGAAGTAGCCAAGATTTCGTCACCACTTGCTGCCAGCGCCATACGTTTGCAATATGGCGGGAGTGTCAAGGCCAGCAATATCGCAGAGATTATGTCGCAACCCGATATTGACGGTGTTTTAGTGGGCGGTGCAAGCCTTGACTCGGCAGAGTTTGCCCGTATTTGTCAATATCGCCTGCGATAGCAAAGATGTAATAATCGCATCAGTTCTCGGATACAGTGACAATAGTCATGAGGTCATTCGACCTCGACCTGATTCGACGGGGAGGTCGGAGAGTGAGAAAAACCACAAAAGTGGCTCGTCTTGCTG
>ERZ889217.483-NODE-483-length-23955-cov-6.643264_pt1 | contig 23955 bp, 24 predicted proteins | sample MGYA00521098_ERZ889217 | MGnify/ENA primary metagenome ERZ889217 (study PRJEB32303, sample SAMEA104408613) | aquatic metagenome | biome: Brackish water; feature: Pelagic; material: water | place: Baltic Sea | collected 2014-06-10T22:04:00 | depth 2,362 m ... | reverse complement strand
CATCCGAGCACTGATCCGCTTCACCTCTGGAAATGCTCGATGCAACAAAACTGGCTCGGGGAGTTCGGCGCGATAACAATCTTTGCCACCTAACGGTTCAGGAAACCACAAAAGTTCGCGTCCACTTCCACCAGGACGATCTACCCACTCACCGTCATGCCAACTCACTGCGTCTCCTGCAAGTGCACGATGATGTTGTCGAGCGCAACCTGGTCCGCCGGTTCCGTGGAAGGCAACATGAATTTCGTCAATGGTGTCAACCCGTGGTGCTAATTCTGCGACGAGTAAACCGCTCAGCCCAGGGCATGCAGTAGCACCAACAACGAGAACTCGTTTTTCGTCACGTGCGACCTCATCAAGTTCCAGCAACTCACGCGTGTCTTCAACGTCATCACTCGTACACACCACGTGATGGCCAAGTTCTAACAAGATTTTGACCAAGGGAGCCTGTGCACCAGACGTTGCCACCACTACGACCGGCGTGATGGCCGGATCGAGTTTCGTGATATCGCTCAGTTCGTTTGCCCGCAGAGATAACGCCAAAGAATGTTGGGCGCTCGAACGCTCATCGTAAACAAAGACCGAAATTCCGCTCGAGGTCAGTTGCTGCGCCACTCGAGCACCAACAACACCGACACCAATAATCGCCACCGACGTAGGTTGGGACATCACTTTTCCAGTCACGAAGGCGGTCGGGTTAACTCGCGCCAGCCACCGCGTTCAGGCGGGGTTCCTCCACGACCGCGAAGTCGTAGCCCAGCCGCAAAGAGACAGGCAAGAGAAAGTGCCGCAATGGCTCGTCTCAGCATTTTCACCGTGGGGCTAACAAGAATCGAACTTGTGACCTCATCCTTATCAGGGATGCGCTCTAACCGACTGAGCTATAGCCCCCGCAGGGTTACTGCAGTGTCAGAACCCTATCGGCGAGATAGGCCTGCTCTCAACCGTTAGCGCCGATCAACCCGAGATGTTCGAGATTGTTGGGCTCGCTTGACCGGTTTTGGGGACTTTTTCGCCTCAGGTTTGCCTTCGAGGATCGTCACGCGGATGCCCCCCATCAGATCAGTGATCAAATTAAAGGTCGTCACGGCCAAGATCGCGAGGCCAGTCATACCAACGACGGCAAATAATCCTAAAACCCAAGCCTGATGGAAAAGTTCACCGCCTTTGAACTCAAAGGTCTCCCAACCGAAACTCTCCATAAACCGCTCGACATTGTCGACGGTTCCAGTTGCATTGGCAACATTCCATAACAGCACACCGGTCAACAGCAAAGTGAGATACAGAACAAAATGGAAGACCAGTGTCACCCGAAAGACGCTCCACGGGTCAATGTGGCGCAGGATTCGCGTTGTTCGCCTCACCGCTGGTCGTTCAAAGGACACACTTCGCCTAATTGGTTCATTATTCGTTGGCTCGTCGTCGGCCATCTCTGAAGATGCTGTTGGTTGAGGGCGATCTGTTGTCCGAATCGATTGCGTCGGAAGTACTTCCGTACGCGGGGGCGAGTCCGTGTTTGAGCGAGTCACTGGCTCATCGTCAGGGACCACCGCTGGCACAATAAAAAATGGGTCTTTAGATTCGGCCACAGTGTCAGCGTAGAACACTCAACCCCTGAGTTTGTGTCGCTTTGAGGTGTCAAGGTGCGCTACTGGCAGTTGCTTGAGCTTGCACGCCATCAATTTCAATCACCGCTACGGCTATCTCGCCGCCCTGACCAACCGCGTTATAAAAGACCAACGAGATCAAACGAGCTTCATTGAGTTCAGCCAGTTGACGAGCAGTCTTGTCGCCGTCCTCTAGAGCGGCCAAGACCACTGCATCAGCAACTGTTTGCGCCGATAAAGAAGCGGTCAGATTTTGTGTAACTGTTACCAAAGCAAGAATCCACGAAAATGATAACGCCAGCACCCCCATCATGAGGATGCTGGCGTTGCCTCGATCGGCTGATTGCCTCACTCGTCGTCGGTGGAAAGAATTAACGCAACTGACGTCACCGCTTGACCTGGTTCAACCGTCATGACTCGCACACCGGTCGCGGTGCGACCCTGTGACGAGATGTTGCGCACGTCTGTGCGAATGGTGGATCCACCTGAAGTGACTGCCACAATTTCGTCGTCGAGGCCGGCCATAAATGCTGAGACGACCGCTCCCTTCTTTTCACCAACCTGAATTCCGCGCACACCAATACCACCACGGGTCTGGCTTCGGAACTTGTCGAGTTGCGTGCGCTTGCCGTATCCGGCTTCAGTCACCATCAAAATCGCCGCATCATCACGAGCAACGTCGACGCTCACCACCTTGTCACCAGGACGCAGTTTCATTCCTCGAACACCGGCAGCTGCTCGACCCATCGGGCGAACTTCGTCTTCCGAGAAACGAATGGTCATACCTGACTTGCTCACCATGAAGATGTCATCTGAACCACTCGTTTCAATCACACGAACTAGTTCGTCATTGTCGCGCAAGTTCAATGCAATCAAACCGTCGCGACGACCATTGTCGTATTCGTTGAAGGCGGTCTTCTTCACGACACCATCACGAGTTGCGAAGAACAAGAACCGCTCAGCATCAAAGTTACGGGTGTCAATAATTGCCTCGATGGTTTCGCCCATCTGCAACGGCAACAAGTTGACAATCGGAACGCCTTTCGTAGCACGTTCACGCTCGGGTAATTCGTGCGCTCGCAATCGATAGACCCGTCCCCTGTTCGAGAAGAAGAGCAAATACGCATGCGCTCCAGTAAAGATGACGTGCTTCACGATGTCATCGGTCTTGAGTTTTGCACCAGTGACACCCTTGCCACCGCGACCTTGGCTCTTGAAGTTTGAAGCCAAAACGGTCTTGATGTACTGAGCTTCGGTCATCACGACTACAAGTTCCGTGTCATCGACGAGGTCTTCGATGCTCATTTCACCAGAGTCAAAAGTGATGGGGCACACACGCGGTGTTGCGTGCTCTTCTTTGATGGCCAGCATCTCTTCAGAAATCACACCACGCAATTTCGCGTCATCAGCCAAAATTGATTTCAATTCGGCGATGCGTTCGTTGAGTTGACCCATCTCGGCCTCAAGGTCAATTCGCGACAAACGCGTCAGTTGACGCAATTGCATATCGAGGATGTCGATGGCCTGGACTTCAGTGAACTCGTATGGTGCAACCATCAACGCTGCTTTAGCCGCGCCTGCATCATCGCTTTCACGAATCAACTTGATGATCTGATCAATGACGTTGAGCGCCTTCATTCGGCCTTCGAGAAGGTGCAAACGACGTTCGGCTTTATCGAGTCGGAACTCAGTACGACGAGTCAATACTTCGATCTGATGACGGATGTATCCATTGAGTGCATCAGCCAGGGTGAGTTGGCGCGGCACGCCATCAACCAAAGCAACCATATTGACGCCGAAGCTTGTTTGCAGTTGTGTCTGCTTAAATAAATTGTTGAGCACCACGTTGGCGTTGGCATCACGCTTCAACTGGATAGTGAGATACGTCTTGCCGCCCGATGATCCGTCGTTGACATCGGCAATGCCATCTAGTTCGCCATTGTCGACGAGTTCTTGAATACGGCCAGCGATGGCTGAACAACTGGTTTGGTATGGCAACTCGGTGACAACAATTTGCATGCCACCACGCTTAGTTTCTTCAATCGAAGCAGTGGCTCGCATCTTGATGCTGCCGCGACCAGTGCGGTATGCATCCATGATTCCGGAACGACCAAGAATTGCACCGCCGGTTGGGAAGTCAGGACCTTTCACAAAAGCCATGAGGTCTTCGGTGGTTGCGGCCGGGTTCATGAGCAAGTGGATACAGGCATCAATCACTTCGCCCAAGTTGTGCGGCGGAATGTTGGTCGCCATACCTACCGCGATTCCTTGCACGCCGTTCACCAACAAGTTAGGGAAGCGGGCCGGCAATACGACCGGCTCTTCGCGCGATCCGTCGTATGTTGGAATCATGTCAACGGTGTTTTCATCAATGTCGGCCAACAAGTGCATTGCTAATGGATGCAAGCGACATTCGGTGTAACGACTAGCAGCCGGGCCGAAGTCGGGTGAACCGTAGTTTCCGTGGAACGCAATCAACGGGTGACGCAACGAAAATGGCTGAGCCATACGAACGAGTGCGTCGTAAATCGCACTGTCACCATGTGGGTGATACTTGGCCATCGTGTCACCACTCACTCGCGCTGACTTAACAAATGGTCTATCGGGACGGAATCCCTGTTCTTCCATGTCCCAAATGATGCGGCGGTGAACTGGCTTTAATCCGTCGCGCACATCAGGAAGGGCACGCGACATGATGACTGACATTGCATAGTCAAGGAACGAACGTTCCATTTCGTCCTGCAACGAAACTGGCTGAACAGGAATGTTTGGTTCGTCAGGCGTTGCGCCTTCGTCGGGCGTGGAGGGAGGAGTTTTTTTGCTTGCCATCAGATATCGAGGAACCTTACGTCTTTAGCGTTGGTCTGAATGAAGTGCTTACGACTTTCAACGTCGTCACCCATGAGCACGCCCATAACTTCATCGGCCAATGCCGCTTCATCAACTGTTACTTGCAACAAAGTTCGCGTTCCATCCAACATGGTTGTTGAACGCAACTCTTCCCAGTCCATTTCACCAAGACCCTTCAGTCTTTGGAATTCTTTTTTGTGATTGGGATGCTCTTCAAGGAATCGCGTCCTGGCAATCTCGTCTTTGAGATAGATCTTCACCTTGCCAACTTCGGTTGAGAACAACGGTGGCTGAGCAATGTACACAAACCCTGCCTCAACAAGGGGGCGCATTTGACGAAAGAAGAACGTCAACAACAATGTACGAATATGACTGCCATCAACGTCGGCGTCAGCCAAGATAATGATTTTGTGATATCGCGCTTTCTCAGCATCAAACTCATCGCCTACTCCACCGCCAATCGCAGTCACGAGTGCGATGACCTCGTTGTTCTTGAGCATCTTGTCGAGTCGTGCGCGTTCAACATTAAGAATCTTTCCGCGGATCGGCAAGATTGCTTGGGTGCGTGGATCGCGCGCATCAAGTGCGGTGCCTCCTGCAGAGTCACCTTCAACGATGAAGATTTCGCTTTCTGAGGGATTGCCACTGCTGCAGTCCTTCAGTTTGTCGGGCATACCTGCACCAGCAAGTGCAGTTTTACGACGCACTGCATTTCGAGCGTTCTTGGCAGCAACTCGCGCTTGTGCTGCGGCTTGAGCCTTCTTGACAATCTTGTTGGCTTCGGTTGGGTTTTCATCAAGCCATTCGGCCAAACGTTCGTTCGTTACTTTCTGAACAAATGAACGCATAGATACGTTTCCGAGTTTGGCTTTGGTCTGACCCTCAAATTGCGGTTCGCTCAATTTCACAGAAATGATCGCTGTGATTCCTTCACGGATGTCTTCACCCAACAAGTTGTCTTCTTTTTCTTTGAGTAAGCCGCGGTTCTTGGCGTACTTATTGATGACACTGGTGAGAGCAGTTTTGAAACCTTCGACGTGCATACCGCCTTCAATGGTGCTGATGCCGTTGGCGTATCCGTGAATACCCTCGTGGTATCCAGTGTTCCACTGCATCGCGATGTCAAGCATCTGACCGTCGTCTTCGTCTTCGTAATAAGCAACTTTGCTGAACAAGGCTTCCTTCGAAGTGTTCAGGTGCTTCACGAAGTCGACAATGCCGCCCTTGTATTGGAAAGTCACATCTTGCGTCTTGCCGGTGCGTTCGTCTTTGAACACAATTTCGAGACCACGATTCAAGAAGGCCATTGTTTGTAAGCGCTCAAGAACTGTGCGCGCCACAAATTCGGTTCCTTCGGAAGCAAAGATGGTTTGGTCGGGCCAAAAGGTTACCGACGTACCGTTCTTGCGTCCACGGGCGGGCGTGTCGCCAGTAATGGCGATTTTGCCCTTGGGCTTTCCGCCGTCTTCGAATTCAAGTTCGTAACGCTTGCCGCCACGATCAATTTCAAGTTTGAGTTTGGTTGAGAGTGCGTTCACGACTGACACACCCACGCCGTGCAAACCACCAGAAACTTTGTAACCCTCGCCGCCGAACTTTCCGCCAGCGTGCAAGACGGTCAAAACGACTTCGGCTGCACTTTTTCCTTTATGTGGACCTGATGGGTACGGGTCGACAGGAATACCGCGACCGTTGTCATCAACGCGGCAACCGCCGTTCTCCAACAAGGTCACTCCAATGGTGGTGCAGTGACCAGCCATCGCTTCGTCAACTGCGTTGTCGACGACTTCCCAAATCAAGTGGTGAAGGCCCGCCAAACCGGTTGAGCCGATGTACATGCCGGGTCGCTTGCGAACCGGATCAAGTCCTTCAAGGACTTGAATATCTTTGGCGCCGTAATCGCCTGTGGTGGTAGTGCTTTTGGTGGACACGTATTCCTCTGTGGGTGGTTTTAGAAGGCCGTAACGACTGTGTGCTCGAGATGAAAATCTTGGGCGACACGATGGCTCAACACAACGAAGAAATCCTAGTCGCTCACAGCCTCTCAATCGTGGCAATACGGGGCACATATGCAGGGCAAATACACCGTTTTTCAACGTGTTTTCAGCGGAGAAAAAAGCGGGTTCTACCGCTTTCGTTTCACTCTGATTTCTAGTCGTTCGACGGGCATCGCACCGCCAACATTAAGTCGCTTAAGAAGGTCGGCTTCTAGGAACTTCATCTGCGTCGCCCACGCAGGTTCGTCAACTTCAACAATCAAAGTTCCGGCGTCAAGTTTGAGCGGTTTGACATGACTACACACTGGCTCACCCACAATTTCGGCCCACCGTGAAAAGACGGTCACGGTGGTTTGACGATCTCCGCCCCGTAACGACTTCAACAATCGCTCAATACTGTTTGAAAGGGAGGTTGGTTCAGGATTGATCGGCGACAACGGCGCCCCCTTCAATTCGCAATACCCGATCTGGCCGGGCGGCCTCCGGAAGAGCACTCGCTGTAGTGATGACGACCTGACCTTTGGGTAAGTGGGTCAACAAGGCGGCGCAGCGGTCAGGGTCGAGTTCAGATAACACGTCGTCCAGCACCAGCAGTGGAGTCATGTCGGTCTTTGCGGCGATGAGTTGATGGGCGGCTAGTCGTAACGAAAGGGCAAGCGAGCGCATCTCGCCCTGACTCGCGTGGGTGCGAGCCGGAAGTGAACCTAGGTACAGGTCAATGTCGTCACGATGGGGGCCGACCGTTGACACCCCGCGGCGGACATCATCTTGTCGAGCTGTTGCCAAGGCCATCCCTAAACCAGTTTTACGCCATGCTGGTTCATACTGCAGGGTCACCGCCATCGGATAACCGGCCAAGTGCTGATATGCCTGTTGCACTAACGGTTGAAGTTGGGCGAGTACGGTGGCGCGTTCATGACCGATCTCGTTTCCGACGGAAGCGAGTTTTTCGTCCCACACATCAAGGGTGAAACCGATTTCTTCAGTGAGGCGGCCATTGGCTTGACGTAAAAGGGTGTTGCGTTGTTTCAACACTCGATCAAGTTCTAAACGCAGAGCATCATTACGTAGAGCCAAACTTACGAGAGTTTCATCGACAAATCGGCGGCGTTCAGACGGCGAACCTTTTATCAGTTCGAGGTCGTCTGGTGAAAACACCGTGACACGCAAGACCCCAAGAAGATCGCGCGTGCGTGGAAGTCGTTGCTTATTCACTTGAACAATCGTGCGACCTTGACGTTGAATTTGTACTTCAACTTGCATCTCACGACCATCATTGTGGCGTACTACTGCGCGAATCGTCGCAAACTCTGCACCCTCACGAACCAAAGCAACGGGTGGTACTTGACGAAAACTGTCAAGTGTTGCCAAGAAGGCTATCGCTTCAGCAGCGTTGGTTTTTCCTTGCGCGTTACGACCAATTATTGCAGTCACGCCAGAAGTTAAGTCAAAGGATGCGTTGGTGTAATTGCGAAAATCGACGAGCTCTAACTGCTCGACGATCATGGCGCGATCACGACTTCAGTGGCATCAACAAGTACGTGAACTCATTCTGATCAACACCACGAATAAGAGCCAGCTTGCCTGGTTCGCTGGTTTGAATGGTGATTTCATCAGTCCCGCAAGCCTCAAGTCCAGATGCCAAAAGTTCGTTGTTAAAACGAATTTCAATATCGCTACCCGAAGAGACTGCGTCAATTTGTTCAGTTGCTTCGCCGTTATCTGGTGTCACCATTCTCAACGTCACCGCATCGCCCGCGACCTGCAAACGCAATGGAGTTCCGATCGGATCACGCGCAACCAATTTCACTCGACGAATTGCGTCAATCATTGCTTCGCGTGAGACCTTCAAAGTGTTTGGCAAATTTGGAGGAATTAAACGCTTGTAATCAGCAAAAGCACCCTTGAGTAGTCGAGTGACCAAACGGATGTTGCCAACTTCAAACGTCGCATCATTTTCGGTGATGTTGATGGAAACACGATCAGCGGTTCCCAACAAACGTTGTAGCTCGTTTAAAGCTCGCGCCGGAACAACGAAACTTGCATCATCAGGAATCACGTTCGCTGCAATATCGCGAATAGCCATGCGGTACGAGTCAGTAGCCACGAGGCGAAGTTTTCCTTCCACGCCAGTCATCAAGACACCGGTGTACACACCACGCGCATCATCGTTGCTGGCCGCACGAACAACTTGCTTCAGTGCTTCGGACAAATCTTTCGTGGCCATTGGAGCACCTTCGCCAACCGTGCCAGACCATTTCGGAAAGTCGTCTCCGGCGCCGATCGGAACCGTGAAGTTCACGCGGCCCGCAGAAATATCAACTTTGTCCTCACCAAGATCAAACTCGACGGCACCAGAAGGAAGTGAACGAACAACTTCGCTGGTGAGTTTCGCGGGAACCAATACAACGCCGTCTTTATTTCCGGAAACAGTGAGACTGACATCAATTGTTAAATCGCCGTCAGTTCCGGTGACTCGTAAAAGATCACCAGCAAGAACTAACCGCAAACACGACAAGGTTGGATTGGTGGCGCGACCAGTAGACGCACGACTTGCGGCCCCGAATGCCTCAGCAAGGACTTCACGTTCACACCGAAATTTCACGGTTGGGCTCCTTCATTGTTGTCATCACGTCTTGATGAGGATTTAAGATAGTTCTAATAATAAGGGCTGTGGATTGTGGATGAACTCTCGTTCTCCCAGCGTGTGAAGTGAAACGACCCGCGCACACTTGTACACAGCCGTCCACACCTAAATGGTGCTCGTGGGGTGTTGCAGGGGATAACTGTTGGTTGCCCACATGATGATTGTGTTTATACACACGAGATGTACACAGTCTGTTGATCATGTCAGCCCAACTTCAGATTCTTGACAAGCATGGTGACACGATCGTAGGTCTCGCTGCGTTCGGCCATGAGTCTGGTGATCTTGTCGACGGCGTGAATCACGGTGGTGTGGTCGCGACCACCGAAGAGACGAGCGATTGCCGGATACGACAAATCGGTAAGTTCGCGGAATACATACATCGCTTCTTGTCGGGCCATAACGAGCGGCCTTTGGCGACTCTTTCCGCGAAGAGCGTCAACAGCAAAGCCCAGCAAGCCAGCTATTTCGGTGAGGAGCTCTTGATCGGTGCGGTGTTTGGGAGCCGTGCTTGGAAGAAGGTCCTCGAGGAGACGTTCGGCTTGGGGAACCGTCATGTCAACCCGATTGAGACTTGAGTACGCACTGACGCGGATCAAGGCGCCTTCAAGTTCACGAATGTTGCTCGTCACTCGAGAGGCGATGTATTCCAGGACGTCGCCAGGAACCACCGTTCCCTCGCGTTCGGCTTTATTGCGCAAGATTGCTAGGCGGGTTTCAAGGTCGGGGGGTTGAACATCGGTAATGAGCCCCCATCGAAAACGACCAACTAGGCGTTCTTCAAGGTTCGGGATGGCGTCAGGGACACGGTCGGATGAAATCACGATTTGTTTATTGGCGCCGTGCAACGAGTTGAACGTATGAAAGAACTCCTCTTGGAGTCCTTCTTTGCCTTCCATGAACTGGATGTCATCAATCAGCAAAACATCGATATCGCGGTATCGGCGTTTGAAATTAGCGATGGTGTTGTTTCGAATTCCGTCGACGTACTCGTTGAGGAAGGTTTCTGTTGAAATGTATCGCACCTGGTAGTGGCTATAATTTTGAAGTACGTAATGGCCAATGGCGTGCAAGAGGTGGGTCTTGCCAAGTCCAGCCGAGCCATAAATGAATAATGGGTTGTACGAACGAGCGGGGGTTTCAGCAACTCGTTGCGCGGCGGCGAGGGCGAAACTGTTCGAGGCACCCTTCACGAAAGTTTCAAAGGTGTAGCGCGGATTGAGGCCGGCACGGTCGGCCATTTCTTCGGCTTTGTCAGCAGCCTCTGACTCACTGCTTGTTGATTTTGAAACAGGGGTTTTCTCGGCCGACTGGGGAACCGAAGCTTGAACGACCTCGTCGGTGGTGTCATTTGAGACCACCGCAACTTCAAGTTGCGTTGATCCCGCTCCGATTTCAGCGAGGGCATCGAGAACAAGAGGTAAATAGCGGGAGGTGATCTTGTCGCGGACTGTTCCGCTCGGTACCGCCAGTCGCAAGGTTGCGGCGTCACCGGAAAGCGAATGAACGTCATTGAATGTTGAGTACCAGACCGCGTCAGAGACCTGGGCGCGCAGCAGTTGCGATACTGCTGTCCACAAGTCCTCTGTGCGTTCCACCTGCTACTCCTTCAAAAAATCGACCATTCATCCACAGGCGTGTCCACAACTTGTGGACAATATATGAACAATTGTTTTACGGTTCTGACCTGCGCTGACGTCGGCCACCCGAGGGTTTTCACGGTTGTTAATACCTTGGGATTGACGACCTTAGCAGGCTGTGGATAATCCGCAAAACGCGGAGATCCTGGGCTAGGGTTGCCCGCGTCGGTCTTTCGCCCGTAGCCTGCGTGAATGCGCTTGACAAGCGTTATGCGGTTCAGTCCGCATGCAGGTTGTCGAGGCGGCTGACTATTGGCCACTACCTGGTGTTTCTCGCCCGGATGGGGCAGCACCAGGAATCGAGGAGTTTGTAATGAAGCGTACTTATCAACCAAATCAGAAGCGTCGTTCGGCCAAACATGGCTTTCGTGCCCGTATGTCCACCCGCGCCGGGCGAGCAATTTTGAAAGCCCGTCGCTTGAAGGGCCGCAAGAAGCTGTCGGCTTGATTGAACGACTTCACGGTCGAGAGGGTTTTGCGCGATTACGTCGCGAAGGAACTCGTTTTCGCAGTGGAGTGGTTTGGTGTGTCATGGTTTCGGACCCTTCTCTTGACGGGCCCCAGGTGGCCTTTGCTATTGGTCGCACCGCTGGAACAGCGGTGAAGCGCAACCGCGTCCGTCGTCAACTGCGCGAAGTTCTACGGCGGCACTCCCCCGACCTTCGACCTGGTTTGTACTTAGTTGGACTGACCCGCCCCGCAGTGGATATCTCGTACGGCGACGTGTTGCAATCGGTGACCGGTTTGCTCAGCAAATGGTCCGCCGAGAACTGATGTCGTTATGAAATCTTTCCTGCTTAAAGCCATAAATTGGTATCAGATTGCGCGCGAAGGACGTCCTTCACCGTGTCGTTTTTCTCCAAGTTGTTCGGAATACGCCAAAGAAGCGGTTCACATTCATGGCGCTGGCCGCGGGACATGGTTGACGGTGCGTCGACTGGTGCGTTGCCGACCTTTTGGCCCATCAGGTTTTGATCCAGTTCCAGAAGCCAGAACTCATCAACATGATGAGAATTGCGCAAGCCCCACCGGTTCATCGATCACCGGTTCTTCTATCAACCCAGTTCACCCCACCAGAAGGGTTTCCTAACATGTTCCAAGCCGCCGCCTGGCTGATTAGCCAGTTCTACAACCTCACCTCTGACTACTCAGCCGCTATTGCGCTCGTTGCAGTGGTCATCATGATGTTGATCTTTCCGCTGACGCTCAAGAGCACTAAGTCAATGCTCGAGATGCAACGTGTTCAACCCGAAATGAAGCGTTTGCAGAACCAGTACCGCAACGATCGCCAAAAGCTCAATGAAGAAATGATGAAGCTCTATCAGGAGCACAAAGTCAACCCGCTGGCGTCATGTTTGCCGTTGTTGGCGCAAATGCCGATCTTCTTAATCATGTTCCGCGTTCTTCATGGGTTGAGTAACAAAGTCACCGTTGATGGTGTTGAAGTGATTCGGCCTGACTACATCAACGAGTCCAGCAAACTGTTCGAGAGTTTGAATGGCAAGCCAGACATGATGTCTTTAGGCATTGACTTGTCACTGACCCCAATCAAAGCAATGCAAGACAGCCCCGGCAAAGGCGTTATTTATGCCCTGCTGGTTGTGGCCTTGATGGGTCTGTATTTCGTGCAACAGCGCATGATCGCCAGCCGAACCGTTTCTCCGACGATGTCGGCCACCCAACAAAAGATCATGCAGTATCTACCCGTCGCGTTTGGTGTTTTTCAGTTCTTCTTCCCGGTTGGCCTCGTGGTGTACTACATCTCGCAAACCCTGGTCCGAATCGCCCAACAGCAGTACATCACACGCCGCTTCTACAAGGGCGAGCACTCACTCGGCCAGCAGGCCCAAGCCGCCAGCGCCAAAGCCCGTGAACTCTCGAAAGAAGAAGGCGCGCCTGGTGGATTCTTTGGGCAGATGAAACATGATCTTGGTAAGGCAAAAGAACAACCTAAGAGTTCCCCGAAAGCGAACCCCACGGTGAGTAAGCGAGTGACCCCTCCGAAGGGTGGCGCAACCCCGGCCAAGGGTAAGCCAACTCCGCCGAACCGCCCGAAGCCGTCTGGTCAGTCCCGTCACCCGAAGCCGCCCCGCGGCTAATTGAACACCTCTCTCACGTCAGATAAGAAAGCAGGAAATCCCATGGAATGGGTAGAAACAACTGGAAAGTCCATCGAAGAAGCCAAAAGCATTGCCCTCGATCAATTAGGAGTGGCCGATGAAGAAGCAGAATTTGAAATTGTCGAAGAGCCCAAAGCTGGTCTTTTTGGTCGCACCCGAGGCGAAGCCCGCGTGCGAGCACGAGTTAAGCCCCGAACCCCACGCGCCAAAAATGATCGTCGCGAACGGCGTCCTCGTCGTGAAGAAGGCGCCAGCACCGGTGAACGCCCAAGTCGTCCGAAGCAACCACGAAAGCAGGAAAAGAACGTGTCTGAAAATAATGACAATGCCGAACGACCCCGTCGCGAGCGCCCCGAAGGTCCTCCCGCCGATCCTGCCCAGGTTGCTGCCGAAGCCGAGAAGTTCTTGGTTGGACTTGCTGCGTCGATTGGCGCAACAGGCGAAACCGTGGTCAATATTCAGGGCGACGACATTGAAGTCCAGTTGAACGGAGCCGAACTTGGCCTTTTGGTGGGTCCCCGCGGCAGTACTTTGCAGGCGGTTCAAGACATCACCCGCGTGGTGAGCCAGCGTCGTATGGGCGACCATGACACTCGTTTACGTATTGACATCGGTGGTTACCGGGCCAAGCGTAAGGAAGCCTTGAGTCGTTTCGTCACTCAGGTTGCCGATGAAGTCGTGTCGACAGGTTCGGCTCGCGCCCTTGAGGCAATGCCTTCACCCGATCGCAAGATCGTGCATGATGCCTTGACTGGTCGCACCGACATTGTCACGCACTCGGAGGGCGAAGACCCCAACCGCCGCGTGATCATTTCGCCCGCAACACCGGCGGCTTCCGCCGAGTAGTCGTTGGGGCGTAGGGTGGGGTCATGTCAATGGTTCCCACGCTGAGCCCACAAAATCGAGAAAAGTTGTTGGATGCGCTGGGCGATGCCCAGCGCATCGGCATGTTAGGGGACCGATCACTGAACGAGGTGATTGACCATTCGCTGGCCTTCGTGGTCGCGCTTCCTGAAAACATCCGAACCGTGGTCGATCTGGGATCTGGTGGTGGAGACCCCGGACTTGTTATTGCTGCCGCCCGACCCGAGATCATGACCACTTTGGTTGACCGGCGAGCGAAACGAACCGACCTTCTGACTCGCCTGGTGGGACGATTGAGATTTCAGTCCCATGTTGAAGTTCTGGAAATTGACGTCGCTCTTCTCCCCCAACGATTTATTGGACGAACCTGGGATGCGGTGACGTCTCGGGGTTTTGGATCACCGGCGTACACCGCTCAGCACGCAGCACCCCTTTTGGCTCCAGGTGGCCTGTTGATTGTGAGCGAACCACCCGAATCGGACGGGGCTCGGTGGAGGGACCCCGAGGTGGAGGCCATGGGCATCAAGTGGCAGAAAGTTCGGCATGGCGTCGCAATTCTCCAGAAATCCTGAATAACTACCGGCTCCTGAATGTTCCACGTGGAACACTCAACTTCAAAGAGCGCACCTGGAGGGCTCCAAAAAGAACTCCGATCCCAAGAAATGTTCCACGTGGAACATTGAACGACACTGATTTGGGGCTATCCGCCCTGTTGCCATACCCATAGGGTACGATTTCGGTGTTCTTCGGGTTCGGAGAACATTTACCCCACCCTTGTCAACCCCACACCCGTGGTGTTGCCGCTGTAAGGAAATACCCATGACCGATTCCCCTGCGATCCAGCACAACCGGCCCCTGCCTCGCGTTATTGCTGTGGCGAACCAAAAAGGCGGCGTCGGTAAAACCACAACTTCGGTGAACTTGTCGGCGTGTTTGGCAGAACTGGGTTTCCGCACCCTGTTGATCGATCTTGACCCGCAAGGCAACGCCTCGTCAGGCGTCGGAATTGAAACCCGGGGTATTGAAACCTCGATTTATGACGTCCTCTTAAATGATGTAGCAATTGGCGATTGTGTCGAACCGGCCAATGTCAAAAATCTCTTCGTAGTTCCAGCGAACCTTGACTTGGCTGGAGCCGAAATTGAGCTCGTGAATGAAATGGCTCGTGAGCACCGTCTCAAGCGGGCGATCGATCAAGAACTTGATGAGTACGACTTCGTCATTATTGACTGTCCGCCCTCTCTCGGGCTCTTGACCGTGAACGCCCTGGTGGCCGCTCGCGAAGTTCTTGTCCCGATCCAGTGTGAGTATTACGCCCTGGAGGGCCTCGGTCAGTTGCTGCGCAATGTCGACAAGGTCAAAAAGAATCTCAATCCCACACTTGAAGTCAGCACCATCTTGTGTGTGATGTACGACGCTCGAACCCAATTGTCTGCTGAGGTTGTTAAGCAGGTTCGCGAACACTTCGGCGACAAGGTGTGCGCCACGATCATTCCACGAAACGTTCGGTTGTCGGAGGCCCCCAGCCACCACCAGCCGATCAATGTGTACGACCCGTCATCGAAGGGCTCAATCTCCTATCGATTGGTGGCTAAGGAGGTAGCTGGTGGCACGTCGCCCAGGACTCGGTAAAGGACTTGATGCGCTGATCCCCTCAGGGTTCGGTGACTCTGGCTCAGATACAGCGGCTCGAGGAGCCTCATTGGTGGAAATCCCAGTAGGGGATCTTTCACCCAACCCCAATCAACCACGCCTTCATTTTGATGAAGAATCGCTGAGCGACCTATCGGCTTCAATCCGTGAGATCGGTGTTTTACAGCCTTTGATCGTCCGTCAACTGGCTGATGGTTCATATCAGTTGATCGCCGGAGAGCGTCGCTGGCGAGCCGCTCAACGAGCTGGTCTGACAACAGTTCCAGCCGTTGTGAAAACAACCGATGACATGTCGTCGGTTGAACAGGCCTTAGTCGAGAACCTGCATCGTCAAGATTTGGCTCCGCTTGAAGAAGCAGGGGCTTACCAACAACTCATTGATGATTTCAGCCTGACCCACGACGATGTGGCCAAGCGCGTGGGTAAAAGCCGCAGCTCGATCACCAATTCACTGCGATTACTTGCTCTTCCTGCAGCCATACAAGCCTTCCTAGCCGACGGACGTTTATCGGCCGGACACGCCAAAGCGTTGCTCGGAACTCCCGACCGGGCTTTTCAAGAGCAATTGGCTCGACGAGCGGCCATTGAAGGTTGGTCAGTTCGTTCAATCGAAGAAGCAATTCGTGATCGTGGGGGAGACCCGCCCACCCCGGTTGTCAAGCCAGGTAAAACCGGTGATGACTCCGACACGGGGGGCACCGTCACCAAACTGCCCCCTGCCGGACTGCTTGAACTCGAGAGCCAAATTTCGGAATACTTGTCGACGCGCGTGAATGTCAGAATGAACAGCAACAAAAAGGGAGCGGTCACCATTGAGTTTGCCGGACTTGATGATCTCGAGCGGTTGTATTACTTGATGATGGGTTCCGGCCCCGTCGAGTGACCGGTCTGTGGATAAGCCTCACGCGTGAGTGCAGACATTTTGTGTTTCCAAACCCTCAACTCTGACCCTATAGTCACACCACATAGTTGCACACAAGGTGTGGAAAAGCCTGTGGATAACCTCTTTCTGGGTTGATCTATGGGGCCCACGCATTCAAAGCCAAGAAAACCGCCTCCGCAATTCGTTGGCTCCGTTGAGTCATTAACTCCACTGGACCCAGAGTTAACAACACTGCAGGCATTTTGGTCTCACGCAAAATCGGTAAGCGCATACCGTTCACTGAAATTCGGGGGACCACATCGCGAAGGTGTCTTTCAATCAAATGGGCTAACGATCGGCCACCAGCCGACTCAAAGGCTGGAACTGAGTAGTACGACACGCGCGCTTCATAGTAGGGACTTGACTCAACCCCCACATAAACATCAGCACCGAAAAGGTTGGCGGTACGGCCCTGAGCAGGTACTTCTTCATCAGTGAGTTCAATCAACATTGCGCCATGTTCACGCAATGCCTCACCCAAGGCCTGTCGGAGAGGCTCAAATTCGCCAAACTGACCCACGGCAACGCGACGCCCGATTAGGGGTTGACCGCGTCGAGCCTTTTCGGAATCACGCACGGCCGCAATACCAGGGCCATCGCCAGTCATACGGGAAAGCCGACGTAACACCGCCACAGTGTGATCGTGGCAGACACCATCGACATCCAGACCAGCGTTCAATTGAAAATCACGCAATGATCGATTGAGTTTTTGTCCGAAAATACCGTCGATACGGCCGCAATCAAAGCCCAAGCGCGACAGTAGACGCTGAAGTTCGGCCACGTCATCGCCACGTAAGTTGGGAGAGCGCAACATGAGAGAACGATCCCCCAAACTCCACCAGGCCTCCAGCAGTGCCGTCCACGTATCGTCGTCGCAAACTCCCGAAACAGTCAGACCACGGTCTTCTTGGAACGAGATCACGCCCTGTTGCGTACCAGCGCAGTAGAGATCGGGGGTCACACCGACATCTGGCAAATAACCAGCTGCTCCGAGGCGATGTTGCAGTTGTCGAACCGCCTCACCCGTATCACCGGGTGCGATAGCCATCAGGCGAGAAATTCCTCGAGTTCAGAAAGAAGTTGACCCTTGCCCTTGGCCCCGACCATGGTCTTGACAAGGTTGCCGTCTTTAAAGATCAACAAGGTTGGAATGCTCATGACGCCGAAACGCTGAGCGATATCACCATGGTCATCAACATTCAATTTGGCGATGGTCACCTGACCAGCCTTTTCAGTAGCGATTTCACCCAAGATTGGGGCGATCATCTTGCACGGACCACACCATTCGGCCCAAAAATCAACGACAACAGGCGTTGAGGACGAGTTGATTGTTTCGTCGAATGTTCCAGAAGTAAGAGTGACAATTCCGTCAGCCATAGCGAATCCTTTGCGAGCGTATGTATCAAACGAATGTTACATCGTATGAGTCAGTGCTGTTGCTCTAACCAACGTTCAGTGTCAATGGCTGCCATACAACCCGAACCAGCGGCAGTAATTGCTTGGCGATACACATGATCTTTCACGTCACCACAAGCGAAGACACCTTCGATGTTGGTGTACGTACTATCAGGACGAGTGATCAAGTAGCCACTGTCTTCCATGTCGATGACACCCTTGAACACATCAGTGTTTGGACGGTGACCAATGGCGATGAAGAGACCAGCAACAGCCATGCTGCTTTCTTCGCCGGTCACGGTGTTCTTGAGTGAAATGGATTCCAGTTGATCTTTACCAACGATCTCAGTGACAGCGGTGTTCCACAACATTTCAATCTTTGGATTAGAGAGCGCGCGATCTTGCATAATTTTGCTGGCACGGAAGGAGTCGCGACGGTGAATCAACGTGACTTTTGAGGCGAACTTGGTGAGGAAACTGGCTTCTTCGATTGCCGAGTCTCCACCACCAACAACTGCAATTTCCTTGCCGCGGAAGAAGAAACCGTCGCAGGTTGCACACGTTGACAAGCCGCGTCCGATCAGGCGTTCTTCGGCTTCAAGGCCCAGCATGAGGCTCTGTGCACCGGTCGAAATAATCACTGAATCGGCGGTGAAAATCTCATCGCGCACGTGCACTTTGAGGGGCTTCTCACCGAACTCAACTTTGGTGGCTTTGCCAGTTAAAAACGTGGCGCCAAAGCGTGCCGCTTGATCGCGAAAACGCATCATGAGTTCTGGACCCATGATTCCCTCGGGGAAACCCGGGAAGTTTTCAACGTCGGTGGTAAGCATCAACTGTCCACCTGGTTGATCACTCGTGCTACTTGGTTCGCCTTCAATCACAAACGGAGCGAGGTTGGCGCGAGCGGCGTAGATAGCGGCGGTGAGTCCAGCCGGACCTGATCCGATGATAATGACGCGATGATGAGTAGACATTTAGATGCCTTCCTTACTTTGACGGCGAACCATAAAGATTGCGCCGACAAGGCACAAAAGTGAACCGAGAACAATATGTGAAACCCAAACCGCTGAATCGTGATCAAGGGGCCATTCCAACAAATTGATGAGGCCACGAGAAATACCAACGAGCAGTAAAACGAGAGCCATCAACCCGAGAAAAGTACCGAGTAAGCCGAAGACTAAACCTCGAGCAACCATGACAATGGGCTTCGTGGTGCGATCACGAACCTTGTCAACAGTTTCAATAATCGTTTCGGTGAAATCAGAAGCCCAATTTGGATCGGTGAGCGGATTGCCAGCCATGATCTTGAGGCTAGCCACGAAAGCGAGTTACGGCACGATGCCAATGATCACTGAGCAGTCGCTGACGCGGTACACGAAGACGCCATCTTGAGGGGTGAAGTGAATTTCGGCTGGTTCACCAGCAAAAGTCGCTTCAATATCAATGGCTGGACGCAGTGGGTCGTCACAAAGTTGCTCGGATTTCTGTGGAATAACAAAACCCTCAACCGACCATTGAGACACCAGGTCTTGAAGTTCGTTGGTGTCATTGATGATGAAAGAGGCTTTCGCTCCGGAGAGAGTTGAGTCGGCAGCCATCGGAGCGAAGCTGTCCGCAGCCATCTCGGCTGGTGCTTCGGATGCCATTGGCACTGCCGCCTCTTCCGGCGAAATTTTTGATGCGACGGCCATATCGCTCACAGATTCATCTGATGAACCTGATTGTGTTGTCGCGACGCCAATGATTGCAACGACAGCCGCCGCGGCAGCGAGTGCGCCGATATACACACCGAACTTTCGCGACTTCACTTGACTGACTGCTTGGATTTGGTTATTTCGGAGGGCTTCGTTTATTGCTTCATTTATTGCGCGGTCAATCGTGGAACCATCGGCTTGGGGGAGCGATGTCAACAGTTGCTGACGATTGGTGACAAACCGTGCAGCACGAGACTCAACAACGACGCGTAATTCGGAGGGAATATCAGCAAGGTCTATATCGCGATCAACCAACCGACTTGCCAGCTCATCAATGATGATGTCGTCGTCAGTATTGTTCGTTGGGTCGGTGCTCATGAGTGATTTCCAGTGTCTGGGGTTTGACGTTCGTGAGGTGCTTCTAAGTTCCCCAGAATGTCGGCGAGACGACCCCGCCCGCGAGCGATACGCGATCGAACCGTGCCGATGGGGATGTCGAGGACCTGACTGATCTCGTCATAATCAAGGTCGGCGACGTCACGTAGCACCAGCGCAACGCGGAATTCTTCGGGGATCTGTGCCAACCCCTGTGCCAGATAGTCAGAGGCTTCGATCATCAACTGCTGATCATCAATCTGGGTGTCGGCAACATCAACTTGCTGACCGGCATGGGAAAAAAGCGACAACGGTCGACGCTTGCGACGACGCAATTCATCCAATGCTGCGTTTGTCGCAATCCGATAAGCCCACGTGGAAAATGTTGATCGGCCATCAAACGTTTCATATCCTCGCGCGATTGCGATCATGGCGTTTTGTGTGGCGTCGTCGGCATCAGCGTCGTTGAGCAAAATTCTTCGACAGACCGACCGAATCATTGAGTAGTGCTCTCTCAACAACGAGTCGAGAGATGGTGTCGAGGTCATAAGTAACGCCGGTCAACTAGGGTGCCGGCAGAATTCGAATCTCACTGATGTAACCGCGGTAGGGATTGTTATTACTACAAAATCCGCTTCGACCAATTTGCGTGAGGTACACCAATGCAAATTGTGCCGGAGTCGCGAATGAGGTTGTAATCGTTGGACCACCTTCGGCAGAACCTTCCCAAATAGGCGAACCCCAGGATTCAAGATCACTACCAGCCGAGTTTGATGTGTAGACCTTGGCTTTCCAACTATCGCCCTGAACATCGGCCTGCAGTTGTGCGAGTGCGACTCCACTGAGTTGCATTACTAAACCAACTCCCGATTTGCTACCAAATGTGGGCGACTTGTAACACGATGTTGACCAAGTCGTTGTTGCATCACCATCAGTGACGTTCCGCGCCTGATCTTCGTTTTCGGTTTTATCATCACCCTGAGGATCAAATGATTTGATACCTGTAATTTGCACTGGACCCGTGACAACAGGAGTCGTGACCGCAATAGAAGTTGATGTCGCAAGGACAACCGATGTTGAATCTGATTTGTTGAACTGCGCAAAAATGACACCCGCAATGAGCAGAACCGTCACGATTCCGATCAACATCACTGGAGTTGGTTTGAACGGGTTTTTCGCTTGATTCGGAGCAGTTGAGCGTGTCGATGCAGTTGGACGTGAACTTTGTTGACCGCGTTGGTCATTTTTGCTCACGGGGTCTTTTTTGCTCACGGCGTCATCTGGTTGACGGGTGATCCCTGCTGGGGTGTGTCCTTTCGGACGAATCACTTTTCCAGGAGTCGGCGTGCGATCACCAGTGGGTCGTCTTGTATCAGCAGGTGTTGATGATTTGCGTGTTTCTATGATTCGACGAAGCGCAGTGGCAGCCTGAGCAGCATCGCCGTATCGATCCTTGGGTTCGCGAGCAATAAGCCGGGTGATCAGTTGTGCAACTTCTGGGTCAATATCAGGCCGGTGTTGTGCGATATTAGTTGCATCGCGGTGTAGTCGAGCAAGAGCAGTGTCGGTGTCATTCTTGCCAACAAACGGAACTTTTCCGGCGAGACATTCGTACATCACGAGACCCAAAGAATAAAGATCAGCACGCGCATCAAGACTGTCGCCACGAACCTGTTCGGGCGACAAATACTTTGCTGTTCCCATCATGATGTTTTCGCTCGTCAAGTCTTCTTCACCATCAAGTACTTTTGCGATTCCGAAATCGGTCAACATCACTTTCTTTTTGATATCTATCAAGATGTTGCCGGGTTTGACATCGCGATGGATCAGACCCTGTTTGTGGGCAGCATCAAGGGCTAGGCATACCCAGTACCCAATACTCAAGACGGTTTTGATGCTGAGAGTTTTCTCACGATCAAGTCGCTCTCGCAAAGACTCACCATCAACGAATTCCATGATGACTGCTTGACGACCATCATCCTCGATGGCGTCGTACACCGTGACGATGTTGTCGTGATTGAGATTCGCAGCAGCGATTGCCTCCCGACGAAAACGTTCGGCCAAGGTTGACTCAGCGGCGAGATGTGGCTTCAAAAGTTTGACGGCTACTGGACGGGCCAGTTGCAAATCTGTTGCTTTCCATACATCGGCCATCCCACCATGAGCACGCAAAGAATCAAGGCGATACCGATCAGCAATAATTGATGCTGGTTTCGGAGCAGAGGGATGGGACGACGTTGACATGCTTGAAATTGAACGCTAGTAGTCGTAACCGTGCTGACTGCGGAATACCTCTGTGAACTCGGTTGAGCGAAGAGAAGCGTTTTGTAGCAGTGCGTTGCTTAGTTCTCGAAGAAAGCAACTCCGATTGTTCCGCGACCCGCATGAGCACCGACGACAGCACCAATTTCACCAACCATAATCTCGCCCGAGTAAACAGCTTTCAGTTGGGTAACGAAAGCGTCAACATCTGAACAATCAGCACTTAAGACGGCGAGTTGGCTAATGCCGGGATTGGTCGAAGCCTCTCGCACCTTGTCAACAAGAAAAGCCAGAGCCTTACTACGAGTGCGTTGCTTGCCGCCCTCTTGAACAACACCGTCGCGAACTTCGATGATGGGTTTGATCGAAAGAACTGAAGCCAACATGGCCTTGGCTCCGCCGATACGGCCACCCTTCTTGAGGTTTTCTAGGGTGTCGAGAGCCCCCCAGACCTTGCACCGACGACTGAGGTCGTGAGCGAGGGTCTCAACCTCGTCAATGGTCTTGCCCTCTTGAGCAGCACGGGCACAGGCGACGACAATTGCGCCGAGCCCCATCGTGACTGTGCGGCTATCGACGACGCGTACATCGCACGTGGGTTGCAGAGCCGCCGCAGCGACTTCGGCGCTTTGCATCGTGCCCGAAAGTGCGGCCGATAAGTTGATGATGATCACTCCGGTAGCGCCTTCGCCTTGGAGTTTGCGGACGGCGTCTTCAAACCGACCAGGCGACGGAGCAGCGGTTGATGGAAGTTCGGCTTCAACTGAACATCTTTGCCAAAACTGAGCGGTCGTCAACTGTTCGCGATCAACTAATTCGTCATCGCCAAATCTGATAAATAGCGGAACAACTTCAATTCCGAGAGATTGAACGACCGAATCAGGTAGGTCACACGCACTGTCGGTAATGATACGAACGGCTGAAGTAGTCACGTCTGTAGGTTAGTTCGTCGGGACTATGCGGAACGTTCGCCAGAGGGGTGCCGCTCGGTGGAGTCAAAACTTTCAAATTGACGGCGGCGATGTTCACGTCGTAGGTGATGGATCCACCAGGACAACAACAACAACAAAGCGACTCCGGTGAACAGTTGACCCAGTCCTGCTAAGGCGTTGACCCGAGCCGAGAAGGTGGCAGGGGCCCCAACGGTGACTTCACCATTGGGTGTCAGGAGTTGCAAGGTCACCGGAAAACGGCCGTTACTTTTTGCTGTGACTGGTATTTCGACCAACGTGGTAGTTCCAGCGGGCAGAGTCACTACTTGGTCATCTTGTGGAAGCGTAAGTTTCGAACTGGTCAGATGCACGCGCACCAACAGGTCGGTGTCGTTGTCGTTGCGTAATGACAGGCGAATGGAACTATCGCGGCCACCCAATGTGAAAGTGGTTGAGGTGGGGGTCACGACCGACCCGCCGATCGCTGCAAGTTCAGTGTCAATTGCATTGATATATGCCTTGACCTGCACTTGGTTGAGGCTTCGTGACGGCAAGACGTTGACAACTCGACGCCACTGAATCGGGCGTTCGTCGCCATCGGGCAACATGGCGGAAAATCCGTTCACTCGATCAGCAAATTCATTTAACGAGGCATCGCTGGTGCCCAGATCGTCTTGGACTTGAAGTTCAACCGAAACCGGCAACCCGTCCATGACGCTGACCGTCATGGTGCCTAATAGATCCCTAAGAGAGACAAAATTTATGTCGGGTTGACCAGCAAGGGAGTTAACGAGTGCCGTGATAAGTGCAGTTGATGGCAACACCCCCGAGTCGGTCGACAAAATGACCCCCCGACCGTTCATGGTTTCGTCGCGGTCAATGATTTCGATACGCAACACCTTGAGTTCTGCCAAAATTTGCTGGGCGACGAGGTAGGCCCCACCGTAAGGGTCATTTGATCCACGGGTAAGTGCTTCACCGAGATGAATGTCGGCTA
>ERZ889217.482-NODE-482-length-23992-cov-14.241801_pt1 | contig 23992 bp, 23 predicted proteins | sample MGYA00521098_ERZ889217 | MGnify/ENA primary metagenome ERZ889217 (study PRJEB32303, sample SAMEA104408613) | aquatic metagenome | biome: Brackish water; feature: Pelagic; material: water | place: Baltic Sea | collected 2014-06-10T22:04:00 | depth 2,362 m ... | reverse complement strand
TGGCCTTGTTCGCCATACAGCAACTCGGCGGCTGCAAAGCCTGGGAAGATGTCTACGCCTAGGGCCTCAGCTTGTTCACCGAGCCAGCGTGCCACTTGCCCCAAGCTAATAATGTAATTGCCGTGGTTTTTAAAGCAATCGGGTAGTAACCATTCAGGGGTTCGCTTGGAACCGGTCTTGGTCAAAAATAGAAACTTATCTTCAGTAACTGGCGTGTCTAGCGGTGCGCCTTGGCTCTTCCAGTCGGGCAGCAACTCAGTCAATGCCTGTGGGTCCATGACAGCACCAGACAAAATGTGCGCACCAATTTCTGCGCCTTTCTCGAGTACACAGACGGAGACCTCTTGGCCTTTTTCAGCAGCCAGTTGCTTGAGTCGGATGGCCGTGGCCAAGCCCGCTGGGCCCCCGCCGACCACAACAACGTCATATTCCATTGATTCACGTTCTGACATGCCTGTCCCCTTACTAGATCACTCTACAATCGTTTGATTGTATTGCACCAGAGCCTTTGAGTGACCGGCTTGGTCTTGCAAATTGCTTAAATAGGGCTTTTGGCGAAGGAGTGATTTGGCGTGGTAACTGAACAAAGAAAACTGTCTGAAGGTGACTGGTATGACTGCGATATCGCCATGCGCTGGGCTGACTCAGATATGTTGCGGCACATGAATAACGCGGTTTATTTTCGCTTGATGGAAGAGGCTCGCATTCAGATGCTAGCCGCCGCTGGCGTCTCAAGCACGGCCCAAGAGGGTGTCGTGGTCGTTCATTGTGCTTGTGACTACCTTAAACCGATCACCTATCCTGCGACGGTTCGAGTGCGCCATGTCGTGGAAAAAGTCGGTCGTACCAGCCTGACCCATCGAACCGAGTTTTATGTCCTCGCGGATCTGGCTCAAGGACCTTACGCCCGCGGGCAGTCGGTCATGGTGCGTGTGACGCGACCACCCGAGCGTCCGGTGCCGTGGCCTGAGGCGGTGCTTGATCGTTTGGCCAGTATCTGCGAGCACGAGTCCAAAAATCAGTGATAGCGTGGTCCCTTAAATCGCTCACAAAAGTGTTCTTGTGGGGCGCTTAGCCAAGTTACACTGAGATCAGCAACGTGATTTGAAACGGATCGAGCGCGCCCCTAGTTTTGCCTGGTCGCGCGACATCATTGGTCATTTTAGAGGGAGTTCAATCAATGGATAAAGTGTTTGCCAGTGCCTCGGCAGCCCTTGATGGGGTAGTCAAGGACGGACAGACCATAGCGGTCGGTGGGTTTGGGCTTTGCGGTATACCCGAGGCGCTCATCGCAGCCGTTCGTGACAGTGGTGTGAAAGAGCTGACTTGCATCAGCAACAATGCTGGCGTCGATGGGTTTGGTTTGGGCATATTGCTTCAAACCCGACAAGTCGTTCGAATGATTGCCTCTTACGTTGGTGAAAACAAAGAGTTTGAACGCCAATTCTTGGCCGGTGAGCTTGAGCTGGAATTTACACCCCAAGGCACCTTGGCTGAAAAACTTCGAGCCGGTGGTGCTGGTATTCCCGCTTTTTTCACCAAGACAGGCGTGGGTACGATTGTTGCTGAAGGCAAAGAAACCCGCGAGTTTGATGGTGAGGTTTACGTCATGGAACGCGCGCTCGTGCCTGAGGTTTCGTTGGTCAAAGCTTATATTGCTGATCGCAGTGGCAATTTGATTTTTCGCAAAACCGCCCGCAACTTCAATCCGAATGTCGCCATGGCCGGCAAGTTCACCATTGCTGAGGTTGAGAAAGTGGTTGAAAACGGTGAGCTTGATCCTGATCACATTCACCTACCGGGCATCTACGTCAATCGCATCGTGGTGAATGCTACGCCAGAAAAACGCATCGAGCAGCGCACTGTGCGCGCCAACCGCTAAAGGAGGCAAGTCGTCATGGCCTGGACCAGAGATGAAATGGCTGCGCGTGCAGCCAAAGAGTTACAAGACGGTTTCTACGTCAACTTAGGTATTGGTTTGCCGACGATGGTGGCCAACCACGTGCCAGAGGGCATGGAAGTGTGGCTCCAATCGGAGAACGGTTTGTTGGGGATTGGACCCCATCCGACCGAAGCGGAAGTCGATCCCGACATGATCAACGCTGGTAAGCAAACGGTTACCACATTGCCAGGGTCGTCGATTTTTTCGTCGGCAGACTCGTTTGCCATGATCCGGGGCGGCAAAATCAATTTGGCTATTTTGGGGGCGATGCAAGTCTCTGAAAAAGGTGATTTAGCCAACTGGATGATCCCAGGGAAGATGGTCAAAGGCATGGGCGGTGCCATGGACTTGGTGGCTGGTGTTAGTCGCGTGGTGGTGCTCATGGAGCATGTGGCCAAAAAGAAAGACGGCACCATAGACATGAAGCTTTTGCCACAGTGCAACTTGCCGCTGACAGGTGTCGGTGTGGTGGATTTGATCATCACTGACTTGGGTGTCATGGAAGTCACGGCTAAAGGTTTGCGTTTGATTGAACTGGCGCCTGGCGTCACGCTCGAGGAAGTCCAATCACAAACGGCTGCCAAGCTAGATGTCGCCATCGGTTAAACGTCTGGCCGATGTTCGCCAAGTCATGCGTGAACACGGTGTGCACGCATGGTTAATACCGTCATCTGATCCTCATCTGTCTGAGTACCTGCCCGAATATTGGCAGATCAGGCAGTGGTTGACGGGCTTCTCGGGCTCAGTGGGCACAGTGATCGTCACGCAAGATGCTGCTGGGTTGTGGGTTGACAGTCGTTATTGGGATCAAGCGATACAAGAGTTGGCCGGTACGGGGTTCGAATTACAACGGACCTCGTCAAGCTTAGATAGCAGTCACTTGTCATGGCTTGCGAGCCATTTATCGGCCAATGCGGTGCTAGCCGTTGACGGGCGAACCCTTTCTTTAAGCGCTTTTGAGGGGTTACAAAACCAGTTGTCAGCGACTGTTATCTGCCGGCTTGATCTGGATATTGCCAGCCAAGTCTGGGACGATCGACCTGCCTTGCCACAAGAACCCGTTTGGGCCTTACCCGAAGCCTATGCCGGCGATTCGCGAAACAATAAACTCGCCCAAGTTCGATCGCAAATGAAAGCCTTGGAAGCCAGTCACCATTTTATTTCCACCCTTGACGACATTGCTTGGATGCTGAACTTGAGGGGCAGTGATGTTAAGTTCAATCCGGTATTTCTGTCTCATTTGTTGATCGGTCCTGAACAAGCGACTTTGTTTATTGCCCCTGAACAAGTCAGTGACGTGCTCGTTGCCGCTTTAGCCACTGATGGCGTAGCCGTGACTGACTATTCGAAAGCCTTTGAACATCTCGCCGCTCTGCCACTGACCGATTGTTTATTGCTTGACCCAAAGCGGACAACGTGTCGCTTTGCCCAAGCCACCTTGGCTCCAGTTGTGCGAGCGATGAACCCATCGACACGGCTGAAGGCTTGCAAAAATCAGCACGAACTCTCTCATTGGCGTCAGACGATGGTGGCTGACGGACAGGCCTTGTGTGAGTTTTTTGCATTACTCGAGCAAGCCATTGAGGCACGCGCCGAGTCGCCCTTCAAAGAAAACATGATTGACCAGTGGGTGACACAGGCGCGCAGCCGCCAGCCTGGGTTTGTGGGTCCGAGTTTTGCGACCATTGCCGCGTTCAACGCCAATGGTGCCATGGCCCACTATCGTGCAACCGAGTCCAATGCGTCATGGATTGAGGGTGACGGCCTGTTACTGATTGATTCAGGGGGGCAGTACTTAGGCGGCACGACCGACATCACCCGGATGGTGCCAGTGGGAGCGTTGTCCGAGGCGCAGCGCAGTGACTGCACAGCGGTGCTGCAAGGCATGATTGCCTTGTCTAGGCTGCGTTTTCCGAGCGGCACGCCAGCGCCTCTGGTAGACGCCGTGGCGCGCGCACCCTTGTGGCAGCGTGGCCTAGACTATGGGCACGGCACAGGTCATGGCGTGGGTTACTTTTTAAATGTCCATGAGGGGCCACAGGTGCTGTCTTATCGCGCGCCACCGAGCGCCGACATGGCGTTATTAGAGGGCATGGTGACATCCAATGAGCCAGGCCTGTACCGAACGGGGCAGTGGGGCGTTCGAATTGAAAACCTCGTTTGTTGTCAGGCTCTCGCCTCTACCGAGTTTGGTGATTTTTTAGCGTTTGAAACCTTGACTTTATGCCCCATTGACACCCGTTGCTTTGTGCTTGAGCAATTAAGGTCAGACGAGCGCCAATGGTTAAATGACTATCATCGGGTGGTTCGAGAACGTTTGTCACCCGGCTTGTCACCAACTGCTTTACATTGGTTATTCACTCGGACCGAATCCCTGCCGCTATAATCCAAATTTCCCGCGAACGCCCTTAATACCGGCGTACGACTTATGACCAAATATGTTTTCGTAACTGGTGGTGTGGTTTCCTCTCTTGGCAAGGGGATCGCTGCGGCGTCGTTGGCCGCCATCCTAGAGTCACGTGGTTTGCAGGTCACCATGCTCAAGCTTGATCCTTATATCAACGTCGACCCGGGCACCATGAGTCCGTTTCAGCACGGCGAAGTGTTCGTGACTGAAGATGGGGCTGAAACCGACCTCGATCTCGGTCACTACGAGCGCTTCATCTCCACCAAGATGCGCAAGGCCAATAACTTCACGACAGGACAGATTTATGAGTCTGTCCTGCGCAAAGAGCGTCGTGGCGATTATCTTGGCAAAACCGTGCAAGTGATTCCACACATCACCAATGAAATCCAAGATTTCATTGTCCGTGGCGCGACCCAAGCCTGGGACGGCGCAACCGATGTGGCAATTGTTGAAATCGGTGGCACAGTGGGTGACATCGAATCGCTGCCGTTTCTTGAAGCGGTGCGTCAAATGAGTTTGCGACTGGGCCGCCATCAAACCGCATTCGTGCATTTGACGCTGGTGCCATTTATTGCCACCGCCGGTGAGCTCAAGACCAAGCCTACCCAGCACTCGGTACAAAAACTGCGCGAGATCGGCATTATTCCCAACGCCTTGCTTTGCCGCGCAGACCGGCCCATTCCAGACGACGAGCGCGCCAAAATTTCAATGTTTTCCAATGTGCCCCTAGACGCGGTGATTTCGGTATGGGATGCGCATTCCATTTATGCCATTCCTGGCATGTTGCACCGTCAGGGCTTAGATAACCTGATTTGTGAAGTATTGGGCTTGAATCAGCCCGAAGCTGACCTGTCAATGTGGGACAACATGCTCGATGCGCTCGCGCATCCCGAGCATACCGTGCGAATCGCCATGGTTGGTAAATACGTGGATTTGACGGAGTCATACAAGTCACTCACAGAGGCCCTGACTCACGCCGGCATGCACACAAGATCTAAGGTCGATGTCACTTACATTGACTCCGAAGAAGTGGATTCGCAAGGCACAGACGTCTTACGTGACTTTGATGCGATTTTGGTGCCAGGCGGCTTTGGCAAGCGCGGCACAGAAGGCAAGATCAAAGCCATCAGATACGCCCGTGAAAACAACGTGCCTTATTTGGGTATCTGTCTGGGCATGCAGCTCGCTGTGGTTGAGTTTGCGCGGCATATGGCTCAGCTCGGGGGCGCCAACAGTACTGAATTTGATCCCGGCTCGCCTCACCCCGTGGTTGCTTTGATCACCGAGTGGATGGATAGAGAGGGTAAGTCCGAGGTTCGTTCAGCGGACTCGGATCTTGGGGGCACGATGCGAAAAGGCTCACAAAAATGTCCCGTTAAACCAGACACGTTGGCGAGCCGCATATACGGCACACAAGTCAACGAGCGACATCGCCACCGTTATGAGGTCAATAACGTGTATGTGCCGCGTCTGGAAGCTGCTGGATTGGTCATCAGCGCCCGGACACCGACGGAGAACTTGCCAGAAATCATGGAGTTGCCTGGCCACCCATGGTTTATGGGGGTACAGTTTCACCCAGAGTTCACCTCAACCCCAAGAGACGGTCATCCACTCTTTACAGGCTTTGTACGGGCGGCACTGGCTTATCAAGCGCGTCGCCTCGAATCATCAAACACGGGAGCCGCTCAATGAGGCTGGCTGGGTTTGACGTTGGCAGTGACAAGCCTTTTTTTTTGATTGCAGGCCCATGCGCCATTGAGTCTCGCCAAATGGCATTTGACACCGCAGGGCAACTCAAAGAAATCACGGCTGCCCTTGGCATCCCTTTCATTTACAAGAGTTCCTTCGATAAGGCCAATCGCAGTTCCTCGCGTTCATTTCGCGGGCTCGGCATGGCGCAGGGACTTCAGATCTTGGCTGACGTGCGTGCCGAGTTGGGTGTGCCAATCCTGACGGATGTTCACGATATCAGTCAGATCAAGCCGGTTGCTGAAGTGGTTGATGTTTTGCAGACGCCGGCTTTTTTGTGTCGGCAGACAGACTTCATCCAGGCCTGTGCCCTTAGCGGCAAACCCGTGAATATAAAAAAGGGCCAGTTTCTAGCGCCTGAAGACATGTTGCAGGTTGTCAAGAAAGCCCGCGATGCGGCCGAACAAGCGGGGGTGGTGGCTGATGTCATGGTTTGTGAGCGAGGCGCTTCGTTCGGTTATCACAACTTGGTCTCTGACATGCGCTCGCTGGCGATCATGCGGGCAACGGCATGTCCAGTGGTGTTTGATGCCACGCACTCTGTCCAGTTGCCTGGTGGACAGGGGACGTCTTCGGGTGGTCAACGCGAATTTGTGCCTGTCTTGGCCCGGGCTGCCATAGCCGTCGGGGTCGCCGGTATATTTATGGAAACCCATCCAAATCCTGATCAGGCCCTTTCAGATGGTCCCAATGCGGTGCCATTGGATCGAATGGCTGCCTTATTGCACACACTGGTTAGCTTGGACCGCGTGACCAAAGCGGCGGGCTACTTGGAAGATACTTTTTAATTTGGTTTGTTTTTAGGAACTTATGATGAGCTCAATCGTTGATATTATCGGTCGTGAAATATTGGATTCGCGTGGCAACCCTACCGTTGAATGTGACGTGTTGCTGGAGTCTGGTGCCATGGGACGGGCATCGGTGCCTTCTGGGGCATCAACAGGCAGCCGCGAAGCCGTCGAGCTGCGTGACGGCGACAAGGCGCGCTATCTCGGTAAGGGCGTTTTACGTGCGGTTGAAAATGTCAACACCGAGATCTCTGAGGCTGTCATGGGACTCGATGCTCAAGAGCAGACCTTCATTGACCGTACCTTGATTGATCTCGATGGCACTGAAAACAAATCGCGGTTAGGTGCCAATGCTATCTTAGCGGTCAGCATGGCCGTGGCCCGTGCGGCAGCCGAAGAGTCTGGCCTGTCCTTGTATCGCTACTTTGGTGGCAGCGGCCCCATGAGTATGCCTGTGCCAATGATGAACGTGATCAATGGTGGTGCGCACGCCAACAATTCCCTTGATCTGCAAGAACTCATGATTTTGCCGCTCGGTGCAAAATCTTTCCGTGAGGCCGTGCGTATGGGGGCGGAGACGTTTCATGCCCTTAAAAAGCTCATCGATGAGCAAGGCATGTCAACGGCTGTTGGCGATGAGGGTGGGTTTGCACCAAGCGTACAGAGCCACGAGGCAGCCATTGAGCTGATTTTGCGCGCGATTGAGAATGCGGGATATGAGCCTGGCACTCAAATCGCCCTTGGCCTTGATTGTGCCGCCACAGAGTTTTATAGCGACGGGATGTATCACTTGAAAGGCGAGGGCAATCTGTCGCTTTCGTCTGAAGGGTTTGCCAACCTGCTGTCAACCTGGTGTGACAAGTACCCCATTATTTCGATTGAAGACGGCATGGCTGAAAACGATTGGGAAGGCTGGAAAATTTTGACGGAAAAGCTGGGGAAAAAGATTCAGTTGGTTGGTGATGATTTGTTTGTGACCAATACGAAAATTTTGAAGCAAGGTATTGATCAACAGATTGCCAATTCTATTCTGATCAAGATTAACCAGATTGGCACCCTGACAGAAACATTTGCCGCGATCGAAATGGCCAAACGCGCGGGCTACACCGCGGTTGTTTCACATCGCTCAGGCGAAACCGAAGATGCCACGATTGCTGATATTGCGGTGGCCACAAACGCCATGCAAATCAAAACAGGCTCGATGTCGCGTTCTGATCGGATGGCAAAATACAACCAGCTGTTGCGCATTGAAGAAGAGCTCGCGGAGGTGGCAACTTACCCTGGGCGTGACGCTTTTTATAACCTCCGGTAATTGTTAACCGATGCGGCTGCTCTTCCTAACGCTGCTAGCCCTGTTCTTGTTGATCCAGTACCCACTCTGGTTTGGTCAAGGAGGTTGGTTTGCAGTCTGGGAGTTGGAACAAAAGGTTGCAGAGCAGCGCTCGGTGAACGAAGGCATTCGTCAACGCAATATGGCCATGGAGGCCGAAGTCGAAGACTTGCGTGTTGGTACCCAAGCGATTGAGGAAAGGGCCAGAACAGATCTTGGCTTGATGTTAGACCAAGAAGTGTACGTTCAAATCTTGCCCCCCGAGGTGCCACCCAAGGGGCCTGCACAGATCGCCACCCCGACTCGTTAGTCGCCCCCGGCCAGTTTCCCTTTATAGGCTGCTAAGGTGACACAAGCGTTTGGGTTTTGGGTTCGATGGCTTTGCATCACCGCTTGGTGATGGCTAGCGATTTTGATCGTCGGCATAAAAAAACGAATCAAGGGTGTGACTGGCTGATGTTTAAGGATAACGCTCACGCGCAGAAAGTTTGCCGCTGAGATGGAGTGGCCTGATCTTGGCCCTCGTCCATTGGCCCAACCTTTGGCGACAAATCGTCTGTGTTGTTCGGCGATGTGGTCGTGTCGAATAACGTCGTGACCGAGATGTTGACTCAAGCGCCTGTCTTTGAAGTCGTTCATCAGTTGATTCACGCGGTCCTTGACGCAAACTTCAATTGCACCGTGAAGTCGCCATGATCGGTGCTGATTCATGTGCCGTTCAATGGACTCGGTGCGGCCCCCAGTCATGCTTGCAAATAGGGTGGCTTGTTGAGCCAAGAGTGCGAGTTCTTGTCGCGTGCTGTGCCATCCCGAAACCTCAACAGCAAGCAAGCCCAGCCAGATGAGTGGTAGTGAAACAATAACCCACTCGATCAGGGCATGACCGGCTTGGTATTGTTTGGGGATGTGTGGTTTCAGCATCGCGCAAGCTTGCGCTTGCGCCCGTGTGCTGTCTATTCGCAGATCTACGGATTAATGCAGGGTTGGCCTACTATCGGGTAAACCTGATTCAAACAGCGCGGTTGCATCGATCGGATCAAAGACATAAGGCGTGCCACAAAACTCACAAGTCACTGTCACTTGCCCCTGTTCCTTGACGATGCTGTTGACTTCATCAACACCCAACGAGCGCAACATACCAGCCACTCGCGACCTGTCGCAGCCGCAATGCCAAGCAATGGGGGTTTCTTCAAGATTAATGACTGGAGACTCCCAAAACAGGCGGTGCAGCAAAGTATCGGTTGAAAGCGACACCAATTCTTCGCTGGAAATGGTTTCACAAATGGCTTCAGCGGTTTGCCATGATTGCGCCGCTTGAGCCTCATCGACCGTATCTTGGCCGCCATCATGCGGCATGCGTTGCAGTAGCAAACCAGCGACGCGATCGGGTCGCGCCGAAAGCCAAATGCGCGTGAGCAATTGCTCTGATTGACCCATATAGTCTTCAAGTACTTCGGCCACCGTATCACCGCGCAAAGGCACAACACCTTGATAAGGCTGTCGTGTTGGTTGATCCTTGGGTGGATTTAGAATCACCACAAAACGACCTTGTTGATCAGCATTGAGTAACGCTTGTAGACCTGTCTCGTGGGTTTGCGGCTCGCGCCTGAGCTTGACGGTTGCTCGAATAGTCATGTCGTGACGACATTCAACAACCAACAGTTTGACCGCGCCTTGGCCCTGCATTTGAAGTAGCAACGCACCATCGAATTTAAGGTTTGCTGCCAACAATGTCGCGGCGGCCACCAGTTCGCCAAGCAACTGCAGCACAGGCTCAGAATTGGTTTGGTGTGTTATGGCGTCCTGCCAAGCTTGCTCGATCGAAGTGGCAATCACTCGGGCGCTTTTGTCTTGCAGTAGGAATTTTTTGATTTGATCGCTTGCGTTCATCAGCCGATCCGTTTGAGCGATTTGGCGAAATACTGTGCACGGGCTTGATAGTTTGAATTGTTCTCGTGCATTTGGGCGATTTCTTCTTCGCTGAGCGTTCGCATGATCTTGCCAATGCCAATGACCAGACTGCCATCGGGAATGATTCGCCCTTCAGGCACAATCGCGCCGGCACCGATCAAGCAGTTTTTACCGATCACCGCGTTATTCAAAACGATGGCTTGCATGCCAATCAGTGAGCCGCTGTGGATTGTGCAACCGTGCAACATGGCCTGATGACCGACGGTCACGTTTTCATGGATGGTCAGTGGCTTATCACTGTCAACGTGCAAAACGGCCCCTTCTTGGACGTTAGAGCCAGCACCAATGGAGATGGTCGTGTTGTCGCCACGAATACTGACGTTTGGCCAGATACTGGCTCTTGCACCGATGCGGACATCCCCAATAATGACGGCGGACTCAAACACCCAAGCGGTTGGGTCAATCTGTGGAATAAGGTGGTCGAGTTGGTAGATTGCCATTTGTGCTGCCAATTGAGAGGGTGAAACGAAATTTCAGGTCAGCGATGTGGTCTTGACCCTGAAACGAGTGGTGCCGAAGGCAAAAAATCAATATCTGCGAGTTTTAACCGTTTGTTCCAAGCCTGTCTCAAGGGTTGATCAACCTGATCGTATTCAATGTGGTCAATGAACCCGGTTTTGATTAGCAATGGTTTGGGTGGTTGCGCAGACAATGAACCAACAAGCTCCAGTATAAAGCCTCTGACCTTGAGACCGATTTCGTGTCGCCAAGTTGGTTGGTTGGTTGCTGTTTCTGGCGAAAGCTGCAAAACAACCACAATTGTGCTGGGCAAGGCATTGATTTTTTGCGGGGACGCAAACGCGGCCGCAGCCAACACCTCATCAATGTGCAACATGCGTTGTTCAATCTGATTTGCATTGAGTCGTCCCAGCGCCGTGGGTACCATATGATCAGGCCGCCCAAAAATGCGAAACCGCTGATGCTGGATTGTTTCGGCTAATAAATCAGTCGTCAGCCACAGGGCATCAGCGCCCAAGCCTTGACTGTCGAACGAGGCCTTTTGTGGCCAAGCCTGCACGTACTGTGCCGGATTGGTGTGTCCATAGGCATCCATACGCGCCACACTGATAAAGCCCGTGGTCGATTGACCAGCCACCGACGACTCAGGATCGGGGTTTGTTTGAGCCTTAAACCCAGGCGTTAAATACAAATCGTCGTTTACGGATGGCCATTTTTGATTGCTTTGTACCAGCGCTAAGCCGCAGCCCGGGATGTAAACGGCCACGTTTGGCGAAATTCCCGTGCGCTCGACGCTTGCGGCACGCCATGTTGGGCTCAGTTGATCCCCAATCAGTGCCACTGAGGCTAGCGATGAAGGTGTCGTTTGGTTTGTTGATTTGAGCCAGCGACACCAGCGAATCGGTGTTGTGGACAGATGCGAAGCGTCGCTGGCAAGCGTCAATGTTGTCGATTGATCAAAAATGACCGCACGACCAAAATATAAGGCTGGCAAAATGGCTGCCATCAATCCTGCTTCAAACCATGGCATCAAGGTTGTTTGCAGCGCCGTTGCTTGGGCTGGAAACCAGTTGTGCGAAGCCACAAATCCGGGCAAGTTGCCGATGAGTGCTTGCTGGGGCAAGATCAGGGCTGTGTCAGGTGTAAAAAGATGTTGGTTGTTCTCGGGCCAGACCATGAGCGCGGGTACCGACGGCAGCGCAAGGGTGGGCTGAAACTGCTGAGATTGGCGCGCAACAAATCCATGCCAACTCATGACACTCCCAAGGCGCACATCAAAGCCAACCACTTGTTGAATGAGTGGGCAGCGGGCGATGGCTGCTAAGGACGTTTGTGCTGTGTTTTGATCGATGAAGGCCAAGCGACCGCGAGCGTGCTTGAGCTTAACAACGAGGGTATCTTCGCTTTCTGTGGGTGAGAGCGGGACAGCAACCGCAGCACTTGCCCAGCACGCTAGCATCACAGCCAAGGCCTCGATGGGTCGACTCATCACCACAATCACGCGATCGCCAGGAATGACACCGAGCTTCGATAATCCGTTAGACAGTTGACAAACCAACGCCCCAAGCTCAGCAAATGACACTGACTGATTGGGGCGGTTTGGTTGCTGCCAACGCAACGCTTCTTGGTGGCTGTGACCTAGCCCTGGGGCCCAGTCGAGACAGCAAGATCTCGCAATATTGAAATCACGGGGTACGTGCCATCTGAAGTTGTCGTAGAGCTTTTGATACTCGTCTGCCATGGTGTTTTGGCGTTGTTCTTATAAAACACTTAGCATCGCCTACCCGCAGGGACTTGGCAAGCTCCCTATGGCCAGATTGTTTAAAACGGGGGAAATTATTTTTTTACGGCGTCTTTTGATTCGGATCTTACGTCAATCAAACGCGTTCCAGCCAAGCGGTCATGTAGAAACTGTTGGTTTGACCCAAATGTTGGGATAAAAATCAAAAATGGGGCGAATACCGAAAGTAAAAGGAGTGCTTTCCAACCCGTTGCTGATATCAGAGGCAGTAAAATAGCCATGCCTAGCAACGGTAAAGGCCAGATCAGTAAATACCGTATGACCAGTTGTTTAAAGGTGGGTTTTTGACATGTGGTGCCCACCAAGCGGATGTGCCATGCTCGCATCGGTAGCGTTTGCCCGCCGCGCTGCCAACATACCAAGAAATAAGCACCGATAGAAAGAAAAAGAACGAAGATACGCGCTTCTCGGTTCAGAAGACCGTGTTTGCTTTCTGTTAAAACATCAAAAATATAAGCCGTTGTAAAAACCACAGCAAATAGAAGCACGCCTTCGTACATCATGGCAGCAAACCGCTTTAGGCGAGAGACGTCTGGCGTTTCTGTGTCGCTACCCAAGGGGCGTGATTGGTGTGGGGGTTTTGTTTGTTGCATGACAGCATTATGCTGTATCTAAAGCAGTGCTGCACGGGCAGTGCTGCACGGTCAGTGACTAAACAAAGCTGGGTGCACTAGGCACCCAGCTTTTCCTAACCTTAGCGAGCCCAGATCAAGAAGAACGCGCAGGGTTCGAACCCAACTCTCTTTGCAATTGAGCCGCGTCGATCATCACGGCGCGAGCCTGTTTGTAGGTCTTTTTGAAGAAACGGCCAATCGCGCAAGCGGCGGCCCATTGGGCTTGGCTGCGAAGTTCACGCTCCATGAGTTCACACTCCAAGCGGTTTGAGTAGTACATGAAAGGGGTCGTGGGAACTGTGTTCTTAGCCATGGTGTGCTCCGGTCAGGGTTATTTCTAATAGGGAATACCCTAATTATAGGGAAAACCCTGACTCGAGGCAAGGGGCTGTTAAAAAAGAGAGTGAGTCCGCCTGATTGTGGTGAATTTACGACGTTTTATCGTCGATAACTGTCGTTGACCATCTCGAACTCATACAACCGGCAATCGAGTGCCCCGTTAAAGACAGGGGTACGGCGACGTGGCTTTAAACGCATCTGGCTCGGTAAGGCTGTGTCATCGCTAATCACAAAAGCGGACCAACCACCAAATGACTTTTTAAGCTGTGAAGCCCATAGCGTCATTGATGGCGACTCGCAAGCCATCCGTTGTCCATAGGGTGGGTTGGTGATGATCATCCCTTCAGGACACGGTGCAATCACCTCACAAGCGTCAGCGACAGTGAAGTTAATCGTGGCTTCGGTCAGACCAGCGCGCTGAAGATTTTGTCGTGCGGCTTCAATAGCGGCTTCGCTAATGTCACTACCAAAAAGTGGGGCAGGAGGCTCTTTTTTAATGGCTGCGGTTGCCTCTTTGCGAATGTCTTGCCAAGCACTCATGTGATGGTGTCGCAGGCGTTCAAAACCAAAGGGCCGATTAATCCCAGGTGGAATGTTCAGCGCAATCCAAGCGGCCTCAATCAAAATCGTGCCACTGCCACAAAAAGGATCCAGTAACGGCTTGTTTGGCTGCCACCCAGCCAGCGCCAAGAGGCCTGCCGCTAAGTTTTCACGGATGGGGGCTTCGCCCTTGTCAAAACGCCAGCCACGCTTAAAAAGTGACTCGCCAGACGTGTCGAGGTACATCGTGGCGGTTGTCTCAGATAAAAACAAATGCACGCGGGCATCGGGTCTGACAGTGTCAATTGACGGCCTTGCCCCTTCGCGGCTACGGATTCGGTCACAAATGCCGTCTTTGGTCAGCAGGTTGCAATATTGCAGACTTTTCATCGGGCTCGCGATAGCTGAGGTGTCTACTCTGAGCGTCATTTCCGGGCCGAACCAACGCTCCCATTCGGTGTCGTAGGCCAAGGCCGTGATGTCGGCTTCGGTTCTCACAGCACGGTGAGCCAGTTGTACAAGAATGCGTGTGGCCAAGCGACTTTGAAGGTTTGCCGTCTGTATGGCTCGCCAATTGCCCTTGAAATGACAACCGGCCCGCCCGCGGGTGACGTGCTCTAGGCCAATCGCTTCAAGCTCAGCAGCCAAAACAGTCTCAAGTCCGCGTGGACATGGCGCAAAAACATCAAAAATCTCGGCGTCGGTGGCGCCTCGGTGTCGAGTGGCTCTTGAAATATCAGCGCTGCTGACTTCACGTTCTTCTATGGGTGCTTTCTTTTTCTCTTCAGCAGCAATGCGTGCCCGCTGATGTGCTCGGGCACCACTTTTTTTAACAAATGGGATCTCTGACTTGTCTGATCCAGATGGCGACTGGGCTTCAGGTCGTTTTTTGATAGAAAGCGTGGTTTTTTTAGGCGTGGTGTCTGTCATGTTTGGTGGCGCATCATGGCCCTAGTCAAGGCTTTTAGTAGAAGGGTTTGATCACTACCAATGCCGTGATCGCCAAAAACATGACGACAGGGAATTCGTTGAACCAACGATAAAAAACGTGCGAGTGCTTATTTTCTTGGCGCTCAAACACGATTAAGTAGTGACGACAAATAAGGTGGTAACCCAGCAGTACAACGACAAGAACGAGTTTGACATGCATCCAGATGTCACGACTACCCAAGCCGATGCCATAGATCAAATAGAGCCACAACCCAAAGAAAAGCGCTGGAAATGCCAAGATGGTCATGAACCGATACAAGCGCCGAGCCATGCCAACGAGCGCGAGACGAACCGCTGGGTCCTCGGCTTGGGCAATATTGACATAGATGCGCGGTAGGTAAAACAGTCCGGCAAACCAAGAAGCCACAAACAGAATATGAAAAGTTTTTACCCAAAGCATCGCGTCAATCCATGGTGGTTGATGTTCTTAACCACGGGTTTGTCCCTCGCCGCGCAGAACCCATTTCATCGTCGTCAAGCCCTCAAGACCCACGGGTCCTCGTGCGTGTAGACGATTGGTTGAAATACCGATCTCAGCACCCAAGCCGTACTCGAAACCATCGGCAAAGCAAGTCGGTAAATTCACATAAACCGAGCTCGAATCAACTTCGCGTTCAAATGTGTCTGCGGCCGAAATGTCTTGAGTCACAATCGCATCGGTGTGACCTGAGCCCCATTTTGCGATGTGCTCCATGGCAGCGATTTGGTCGTCAACCACTCGCACAGCCAAGATCGGTGCCAAGTATTCTTCTGCCCAATCTTGCGCCGTGGCCTCTTTGGCGTCAGGAAATAGTAACTGTGTCTTTGCACAACCTCGAATTTCAACACCCAAATCGGACAGCGCCTCACAAACCATGGGCACAAAATCAGCAGCCACTGATTGATGGACCAATAAAGTTTCCATCGCACCGCAAATGCCATAACGGTACGTTTTGGCGTTAATGGCAATTTGCTTGGCTGATTCTAGATTGGCCGCTTTGTCGACGTACACGTGGCAATTGCCATCAAGATGCTTGATCATGGGTACTCGCGCTTGCTCCTGCAATCGTTTGATCAGCCCTTTGCCGCCACGCGGCACGATCACATCGATTTCCTCGGTCATGGTCACGAGATAGCCCACGGCATCGCGGTCGGTGGTTTCAATATATTGCACGACACGCTGTGGCAATCCAACGGCTTTGAGCGCTTGGCTGATAACGGCAACCAATGCCATGTTGCTGTGAAAGGCCTCACTACCACCACGCAAAACACAGGCATTGCCAGACTTGATACAAAGCGCAGCCGCATCAACAGTCACGTTGGGCCGAGATTCATAAATGATGCCGATCACGCCAAGTGGTACGCGCATCTGGGCAACACGCATGCCATTGGGTCGTACGATGGTTGCCCCAAGGCTGCCGATCGGATCAGGCATCGCGGCGATTTGCCTGAGGCTTTGGGACATCAGCAAGAGTGACTTGGGCGACAACGTCAAGCGATCGAGCAGGGCGCTAGACAGATCGCGTGATTTTGCTTGTGCCAGGTCTTTTTCGTTGGCAGCAACCAGCACATCGTGTGAGCGGTCCAACACGTCTGCAATAGCCGTCAGGGCAGCTGATTTTTGTTGATCGGTCGCGCGCATGATGGCCTTCGAAGCTAGGCGAGCTCGAGTTCCGATGGCTTTGACGGTCTCTTGGAGCGTGGTCATGAGTGTGCAGTCGCTATAAAGATGCGTTTGGCGTAAAAGAAGTAACAGTTTAGCCTGCTCTGGAGGCGGCGATACCCATTGCCAATCGCGCCATCTCTTCCCAGGGGTCGGGCAAGCGATCGGCCACTGGAATGCCCTTGATGATTCGATCAACGTCATGGGCGTGGCTCACTGCTCTCGTCCATCGTTTGAGCGGTACTCGCTCGACAGCCCTGCGCGCGCGTTGTTCTCGAACACCGAAAAATCGTTGCGCTTTCAAAGCGGCAGCCATGGCTTGACCGCCGGCCACGGCTTGGCTCACTTTTTGTAATGAACGAATTTCTTCGCCAATCGACCAAAGCACGAGCGGTAGGGCTTCGCCTTCGGCTTTTAGCCCCCAAAGAATGCGAAGCATCCGTGGCGAGTCGCCTTCCAGCATGGCATCTCGCAAAGAAAAAACATCGTAACGAGCGACATTCATGACCGCTGACTGGCATTGTGCTTCTGAAATTTCGCCTTCTGGATAAAGCAGGCTGAGCTTCATGATTTCTTGGTGAGCGGCCAGTAAATTGCCCTCGACCCGATCAGCTAACCATTGAAGCATTTCTGCCGACAGCGATTGGGCCTGGCTGGCTAGCCTTTGGCTGATCCAGCCAGGTAGCGCTTGGCGATTAATAGGGCCCAAATCGATCACGACTGCGGCGCCCATCAAGGCCTTAGCCCAGCGGCTTTCACGCGTCATTCGGTCTAGCGCAGGCAGTCGGATAACCGTCATCACGTCAGCGGCTGGCAAACCTTGCGCACGCTGCGCCAATTGAACCAACACATCAGCACCAGTCTTGCCGGGTTTGCCACCCGGTAAAGAAATCTCGACCCACTGACGATCGCCAAATAAAGAACCGCTACCACCGGCGCTAAGAAGGGCATTCCAGTCGCTTTTGCCGTCCATCATGAAGTGATGCCGCTCGGTAAAGCCTTCCTTGCGCGCCCGTTCTCGCAGCGCGTCTACTGCCTCAAGTGCAAGCAAGGGTTCACTGCTGATAATCACGCACAGCGCAGGTAAAGCTTTATTGACAGGGATGACCGATGTGGTTGCCATGGGGTCAGGATGATTTAGGCACGGCTTGGTTACTTTTAATCAGGTTTTGATAACGCTGTGCCACGTCTGGCGCGCTGATGCGACGCATCACCCGTGCAATCAAGCTTTTTTGCATTTGCTTAAAAAGGGTGGCTTGTTCGCCTTCTTTGGCTTGAACCACACGGTCGTCAAAGGGCATATCGCGAACAGCGACCAAGGTGGTTGGCGGTAGGATATTTTCACCGTTGGCGTCCACAATACGGAAAACGTACACCAAGGTGAGCTCATATTCTTCAACGCGGCCTTGGGCGTTTAACGAGATCTCGCGTGAGGTACGCGTTTCGCTGATTTGTTGCAGCTGCGCTTGATAAGTGTCAGTCGGTTCTTCAATAATTTTTGTGTCGGGTGAAGAAGCGCGAATGGCGCGCCTTAAGTCAGCACCAAACTGGGAATTTTGAGGCACAGAAACATACAGGGTGTCAAAAGGTAGTGGTGCCCGACCTTGTAGCTTAAAGCCACAGGCTGAGAGGACAACAACCAAGCTGAGCGCCAACCAGCGCCACTGGGAAAACCTACTGTGATGAATCGGCATACGAGTGCTGTCTCCCAAACTGATGGTCTAAATGGACTTCACCCAACCACATTAACAAGCTTACCCGGAACAACAATGACGCGTTTGGGCGGTCTTCCTTCGAGGTGCTTTTGAACCGCCTCGTGTTCGATGGCTAGCGCCTCAATGCTCGCCTTGTCAGCATGGCTTGCCACTGTCAAATTACCCCGCAGTTTGCCGTTGACTTGGAGTACCAATGCCATGGTGTCTGCCTCTAATGCGGATGGATCAACGGTTGGCCATGGCGCGTCAAGAATATCGCCGTGAACGCTGTTAAAGCCTAAGTCGCGCCAAAGTTGCCATGTGATGTGAGGCACAACAGGGTAGAGCACGCGTAACAATATCGAAAAGGCTTCTGAAGCCACTGATGTGACCGCACCACTGGGTTCAGTGCGCTCGTTAAGCTTGGCGCCTTCAATGGCGTTTAGCATCTTCATGCAAGCCGACACGACAGTGTTGTACTGAATGCGTTCGTAATCGTAATCGGCTTGTTTAAGTAAGCTGTGCAGGGTGCGTCGAAGATCAGCGAGTACGCTGTCGGCTTTGATGTCGTCATTGATTGTTTCAGCGCCGGGTGCTGTCAATACCATTGGTTTGATCACCGGTTGATGAGCCAGCGCGTTACTCCAAAGACGTCTTAAAAACCGAAAAGACCCATCGACGCCAGCATCTGACCACTCCAATGTTTGCTCGGGTGGGCTCGTGAACATCACAAATAAGCGTGCTGTATCAGCGCCTTGGTTTTCAATCAAAGATTGCGGATCGACGCCATTGTTCTTTGATTTGGACATGGTGCCAACACCACCGTAGGAAATCTCTCGACCATTCGCCTTCAGCCGTGCACCAATAATGGCGCCCTTCGCATCGTAGGTATTCTCGACTTCATCAGGCCAAAAATACTCAACGCCACCTTTTTCAGTTCTGCTCGAGTAGATGTGGTTGAGCACCATGCCCTGGCAAAGCAGCTTGGTAAAAGGTTCGTCAAATTTCACCAAGCCTAAGTCGCGCATGACTTTGGTGTAGAAGCGCGCGTAGAGCAGGTGCATGACGGCATGTTCGATGCCACCAATATACTGATCCATCGGCATCCAATAATCGGTGCGGCCATCAACCATGGCTTGATCGTTGCCAGCTGAGGTGTAGCGCATGAAGTACCAAGACGAGTCTACGAACGTGTCCATGGTGTCGGTTTCACGACGCGCCGGTTTGCCACAGCTTGGGCACTCACACGCCAAAAACGCTTCGTGCTTGGTTAACGGATTACCCGAACCGTCTGGAATCAAGTCATCAGGCAACTTAACCGGTAGGTCTTTTTCCGGCACAGGCACCGGCCCACAGTCTTCGCAATGAATGATCGGAATCGGTGTGCCCCAATAGCGTTGACGTGAAATACCCCAGTCCCGTAATCGCCAAGTGGTTTGACGTTGGCCGGTGCCTTGGGCTTCTAGCGCTTGGGCGATGGCTTGGACAGCTTGTGCTGTGGTCATGCCGGTGAAAGGCGCTGATTCGATCAGTTTGCCCGTTTGCTTGTCGGCATACCAGTCATGCCACTGGGTGCTGTCAAATGTGTGCTGCGCGACTTGGACGACTTGCTTGATTGGTAAGTCATACTTATTGGCAAACGCAAAATCACGCTCATCGTGTGCAGGCACCCCCATCACGGCACCATCACCATAGCTCATCAAAACATAATTGCCGACCCACAATGGAATGGATTCGCCAGTTAAAGGATGCGTCACAACGAGACCGGTTGGTAGACCTTCCTTATCGCGGGTGGCTAACTCGGCCTCTGTTTGCCCACCTTGCTGACATTGTTCAATGAAGGCGGCCAACGCGGGGTTTGAGAGGGCGGCTTGTGTGGCCAGTGGGTGCTCAGGTGCAACGGCGCAAAACGTGACACCCATGATGGTGTCGACTCGGGTCGTGAAGACGTACATCTTGCCATCATCTATTAACTGGCCAACCGAATCATGGACATCATGGGTGAATGCGAACCGCACGCCTTCACTTTTGCCGATCCAGTTCTCTTGCATGGCACGCACGCGGTCTGGCCAACCACTGAGTTTGTTTTTAACGCTATCCAACAGCTCTTCGGCGTAGTCGGTGATTCGCAGGTAGTAGCCTGGTATTTCACGTTTTTCAACCAACGCGCCAGAACGCCAACCGCGGCCATCAATCACTTGTTCATTGGCCAAAACAGTGTTGTCAATGGGATCCCAATTGACCACCTGAGTTTTGCGATAAGCAATGCCTTTCTCGAGCATTTTGAGAAACAGCCACTGATTCCACTTGTAGTAATTGGGATCGCAGGCGCACATTTCTCTGGACCAGTCGATGGCCAATCCCATCGCCTGCATTTGCTTCTTCATGTACGCAATGTTGTCGTAAGTCCACTGCGCAGGCGAGACTTTCGATTTGATGGCAGCATTCTCAGCGGGCATGCCAAAGGCATCCCAGCCCATTGGCATTAAGACGTTAAAGCCCTTCATGCGCAGTTGGCGCGCCATCATGTCATTGATGGTGTAGTTGCGCACATGACCCATGTGCAACTTGCCGCTCGGATAGGGCAACATCGAGCAGGCATAAAACTTCGGCTTTGGTTCACCCTGCGAGTTAAGCGTTTTCTCGCTGACCAGATAAGCATTTTGCTCATTCCAGGCCGCCTGAACGGCTACTTCAACAAGGTTCGGTTCATAGCGCTGCTGCATGGCTGATTCTTCGATTTTGATAATGGGATGGTGAGTCAGGTATAACTTAAGGAGTGGTGCTGATTATAAACAGGCGTTTTGTCGGGTGGTGCTTGCGGGCTAATGCCAGTCACCCAACCCCAGAAAAACAAAAAGGCCGGATCCTGTTAAACGGAACCCAGCCTTTTTGTTTATGTCAAAACCACTAGCGCATAACCACTTGGTCTCTCATCTCAACTTGATCGCCAAGACGCCACTGGGGCCAGGCTTGGATCAGATGAATTGATGTTGTGGCAACTTACTTCAGTTTCGTTTCTTTGTAGTCAACGTGCTTGCGAGCGACGGGATCATATTTCTTGATCAACATCTTATCAGGCGTGCTGCGCTTATTTTTAGTCGTGGTGTAAAAGTGACCGGTTCCCGCAGTCGACTCCAGCTTAATTTTCTCTCGAATACCCTTGGCCATTCTCTATTCTCCAGTTATGTCAGTCGCTTGAACAGACGATCAAAGATCGTTCAAGCCACCTCACCGCGGGCACGCATTTCAGCGAGCACTGTGTCAATACCGTTTTTGTCAATCGTACGCAAAGCATTTGTGCTGACGCGCAAGCGAACCCAACGGTTCTCGCTCTCAACCCAAAACCGACGCGATTGCAAGTTAGGCAGGAACCGGCGCTTGGTCTTGTTGTTGGCGTGTGAAACATTGTTGCCCGACATCGGACGCTTTCCGGTTACTTGGCAAACTCGTGCCATGGCTACACCTTTTATATGGTTACTGGTCATTGACTCAGGCATTACCGAATTTCTGGTGGTAAGTCCTAACTGCTAGTGCCCAATGTGTTAAGTCAAAAAAAGTCGCTTTAACCGCTAAGCAACGAACAATTTGCGGATTGATTCAACCTTTCTAACCCTCAGGCAGCATGACTGATCTGCAAACGCGCTAAGTCAGTCAACACAATGAGGGTCGGGAGGCAATCTTCTCTCACCGCTGATGGTGGTTTACTAGGAGTCTGACACCATGCTCGATAGGCGATTAAGCACCAAGCCGTAGATCATAGCTTGAAAAAGTGCTTCACTGCAACCGCAAAGCCATTGCTTGGGTTCAATAACCACGAAAGCTGGCCATTTGAAGGTCTGAGAACAACGGTAAGGCCTAAACCAAAGCCAACTGACCTAAGCTTTTCATAGCAAGGGCTGCAATTTCAAAGGAGCGCAGTCGGGCGTCATGGTCAAAAATCTGTCCGGCGAGCATTAATTCTTGTGCTTCGGTTTGTTCCAAGAGATCAGCAAGACCGTCACTCACGGTTTGCGCCGAACCCACCACCGAACACGCCAACATTTGTTGGGCAAAGTATCGTTCTTGCTCGCTCCAGAAAGCGTTGATGTCGGCAATCGGTGGCGGCAATTTGCCGCGGGTGTTACGACGCATCCTGGCAAAGTGCTGTTGAACGGTCGTGTACAAGAAGGCGGCCTCTTCATCGGTGGACGCAGCCACCACATTGACCAAAACCATGGCGTACGGTTTGGGGCAATGAACAGAGGGCTTGAATGTTTTGCGGTAAACGGCCAACGCGTCAAACAGGTCAGCGGGCGCAAAATGCGACGCAAAAGCATAAGGTAGGCCCAAGTGAGCCGCCAACTGTGCCCCATAGAGACTCGATCCCAAAATCCAAAGGGGTACCTCAGTACCGGCACCCGGTATGGCCTTAACAGGTGCTTCGAAGGCATCGGCGCCCAAGTAACCTTGAAGCTCCAGCACGTCGTGGACGAAGCCGTCGCCAGTGTCTTGTAGATCGCGGCGCAGCGCTCGAGCGGTCAATTGATCTGTGCCTGGTGCCCGTCCGATGCCCAAATCAATGCGATTGGGGTAAAGCGCGGCCAAAGTACCAAATTGCTCTGCGATGACCAGCGGCGCGTGATTGGGCAGCATGACGCCGCCAGATCCCACGCGAATGCGTCGAGTGCCGCCAGCAATGAAGCCCAGCGCAACGGCAGTCGCCGAACTGGCATTGCCGATCATGTTGTGATGCTCAGCCATCCAATAACGCTGATAACCCCAACTTTCTGCGTGTTGAGCCAAGCTTAGAGAATTGCGCAGTGCGGTCGATGCGTCCGAACCTTCAGCAATCGGGGAAAGATCCAGAATAGAATAAGGGGTAGCCATTGTCATGCCTTGGTTGGTATCGCGTTATTCTTAAGAAGTAGCCAGGTCGTTTGGAGGTGTTTGCTCTAACCCTTAGCTTAAGCCTATTTCTACGGACAAATCAACCAAAGGTATTTTGTAATCGACCACTGACACTCATTTGGACAAAAGGAGCGGACCATGCGTGAAGTTTGGATCACAGCAGCACTAAGAACAGCAGTTGGTGATTTTGGCGGCGGATTAAAGGACGTCGCACCGATCGATCTTGGGGCCACAGTCGTCAAAGCCGTCCTTGAAAAAGGAGGTGCAGTCGGTGATCAGGTTGGGCATCTGGCATTTGGCCATGTTGTGCCGACCGAAGCACGGGACATGTATCTGTCGCGTGTGGTGGCATTGTCGGCGGGATTGCCCGACACAACGGCTGCTTTTAATGTGAATAGGCTCTGCGGCTCTGGCTTGCAAGCCATTGTTTCAGCCTCACAAGCCATCTTATTGGGCGATACGGAAATGGCCGTGGGTGGTGGTGCAGAAAACATGAGCCGTGGCGGCTATTTGTCTGAAGCCATGCGCTCAGGCGCAAGGATGGGTGACACCAAAGTGACCGACATGATGGTTGGTGCTTTGACAGACCCGTTTGGTCGTATGCACATGGGCGTGACCGCAGAAAACGTCGCCAAACAATTCGAAATCTCGCGTGAAGACCAAGACAGTCTTGCACTCGAATCCCACCGCCGTGCGGTTCAAGCTTGGGACGAAGGGCGTTTTAAAGATCAGATCGTGCCTGTTGTGATCAAGAGTCGCAAAGGCGAGACTGTTTTTGATACCGACGAGCATCCTCGGCGTGATATTTCTGCCGAGGGTCTGGCCAAGCTCAGGGC
>ERZ889217.480-NODE-480-length-24039-cov-14.279311_pt1 | contig 24039 bp, 35 predicted proteins | sample MGYA00521098_ERZ889217 | MGnify/ENA primary metagenome ERZ889217 (study PRJEB32303, sample SAMEA104408613) | aquatic metagenome | biome: Brackish water; feature: Pelagic; material: water | place: Baltic Sea | collected 2014-06-10T22:04:00 | depth 2,362 m ... | reverse complement strand
TCCCCAATCATTGGGGGTGATCGTTTCTTGACCTTGTGAGCCAAGCAATACCACCTCATCACCAACCGCAATTGACGAATTTCCGATGTCCACCATCAGTTGGTCCATCGTCACGCGACCCACAATAGGGAAACGTTGATCGGCGATCAAAACTTCGCCACCTACGCCAGACAATCGACGCGGTACCCCATCGGCATAACCAAGTGGGATAGTCGCTATGCGAGTCGCCTCTCGCACCTGATAACGCTGTCCATAGGAGATGCCTTCGCCTGCCGAAACTTTTTTTATAAATGAAACTCGCGACTTTAGGGACAAGGCTTGTCGTAAATTACTGCACATCGCATCCATTGAAGTATCAGGGGCGATTCCATACATAGCAATCCCGACACGGACTAGATCGCGATGAGCATCAGCGCGCCGGAGAGTCGCTGCTGAGTTGGCGATATGCACCCAACCAGTTTCAATTCCGGCTCGCTGTAAATTTCCGAGCACAGAATCAAATCTTGCGATCTGTGAATCGGTAAACGACGTGTCGTTGTCATCAGCGCTCGCCAGGTGTGTGTACACGCCGCCTAAGACCAACTCCGGGGCTCGAGCCAAAATGCGTCCCCCAAGTTCAACAGCGTCAGCAGGTTTACAACCCACTCGATTCATACCAGTGTCAACTTTGAGATGAACCTCTTGACCAATCACCCCACGGATTCGCGCTTGGTGTTCCAAAGCATCGATGTAGCCCACTGAATATGCCGTTGCGATCAGACCGTGAGAAATCATTTCCCCGATTTGCTCAAGTGGCTGTTCAGAAAAAACGAGAATCGGCGCTTCAATTCCAGCGCGCCGTAATTCAACGCCTTCTTGCACCAGTGCCACACATAAACCATGAGCTCCAGCTTCCAAGGCGGCTTGCGCTACTTGGATCGCTCCATGTCCGTAACCATTTGCTTTGACGACAACCATAATCTTGGCATCACCGATCAAAGAACTCAGATATGAGACATTGTGACGCACTGCATCAAGATCAACTTCTATCCATGCTGCTCGTGCACTCATCGTTCATCCTGCTTCGCTACGCGTCGGATCTCCGACAAGGCCGACGCAATGAGGTCTAGCAAATCTGAGGCGATTAAACCCTCATTAAAAGAAAATAGAGATGCAGCATGGCCGTGAATCCACGCTCCACATGCCGCTGCATGGAAGGCCTCAACACCCTGTGCCATTAAGCCACCGATGATTCCCGCTAAGACATCTCCCGTCCCCGCAGTGGCTAATTTTTGGTCCCCATTTGTCACCATCAGCACCTCTCCAGATGGTTCAGCAATGACAGTCGTCGTGCCTTTGAGGAGGCATACACAGTTTGTATCAATCGCCAGACGGCGAGCACTGGCGATCCGATCTGGCGAGGGGGCATACCCAAGCAGTGTTTGGTATTCACCATCGTGAGGAGTCAGAACAGTTTCAGCAGAACGAGTGCGAACAATATTGCGCGCTCCATCTCCACCCCATGCCACTGCAAATAATCCGTCGCCGTCAATGACCATTGGTACTTGTGCTTCGGCGATGACACGACGTGTCTGCGATACGGTTCCTTCATCGCGACCCAATCCTGGTCCCACAACCATCGCCTTAAAGCGATGCACATCTTCAAGTACATCTTCAGACCAAGAAAATGCACTTAAGGATCGACGTACAACTTCAGTGGGAGTGCTGCGATCACTCACGATCCCCGGAGACGCAAGATGAACAATCCCCGCTCCGCAGCGCATTGCTGCGGCAACACTGAGGTTGGCCGCTCCCATCATCCCAGCGCTACCCGCGAGGGCGTATAGACCTGTTTTCCACTTATGAGAATCAAAGGGGCGAGGAGGAATCCAAGCAGAAACATCAGTAAGTTCAACCTCATTGATGTCTATATTGCCCATACCAAGGTTGATACCAATATCGATCAGTTCAATGTCACCACTCAAGGCCCGACCGACCCCAAGCAAGAGTCCTGGTTTCAAGGCCACGAATGTGACGGTACGCGCAGCTTGCCATGTATCGCTGACCGCTAAACCGGTCAGTCCATCAACACCCGAGGGGATATCAACAGCAAGTACTGGAACGCCGTGAGTCGCGGGTGGGTTCCACTCACCACGAAAGCCAGTTCCGAAGGCGGCATCAATGATCAGATCACTCACGGGAAGTCGCAGTGGCATGTGCTGCGCATCAAGCACATGAACCCGCACACCTTGATCAGCTAGTAAGCGCGCTGCCATGCGACCATCAGCCCCATTATTTCCCTGACCGACGACGACAACCACGGTACGGCCATACAGACCACCCATCATCCGTTTTGCTGTGCGAGCAACTGCCGATCCAGCCCGACCAATCAACACATCAATCGGCGTACCTGCGGTGACCGTTTCACTATCTAGGACACGCATCTGTTTAGGAGTCAGAACTGGGCGCATCGAACTATTACTCGCTCGCTGGCACGGAACTTGTGGGTGTGCCACTAGCAATGACATAGGCCATCGCTAGTGATTCAGTGTGGGTCAACGAGAGATGCCAGTGCGTTATCCCCTGTGCTGTAGCCAACTGCTGAGCGCGTCCCACGACCAACAAATCTGGCTGACCTGATGACGCTCGGCAGACTGAAACATCGTGGAAATCAAATGCTCCAAGACCCACCCCAAGAGCTTTCATCACTGCTTCACGGGCCGCAAATCGCGCAGCCAATGACGCGCTTGGATCAACTTGGGGTTGCACATAAAACAGTTCATCAGCAGTGAACAAACGGTCTTTCAAACTCGCAGTGCGTTCTAGCGACTGGCGAAAGCGTTCAATCTCCACTGCATCAATACCAATACCAATAATCACGACTGTTCAGTCCATTCAGTTACGAAGAGGCCCGACGCCAGCGGTCGGCCATCTCACTAATTGGCAAAATCAACAGATCGGCAACCGACATCTCGCCGAGAAGATCATCACGCATTTCCCCTTCGGTCTCTGATACCCAGTCAACCAAACGATCATAACGACTGTCATAACCTTGCAAAACTCTGCGCATCACTGCTGCGCTCAATCGCTCGCGGAAACTGACATGCAACAACGTGATGCCTACCGTCTGACCAGACTTCACTTCAGGAATGAATATGACCGTACGCCCATCACTGCGTCCTCGTGCCACCAGCACTTCGCGTTCACTGGCAACTCGGCGTTTTGTTCCGATGAGCAATGGATTGTTTTCAACACGACTTGGCACATCGCGCGACAGACCACCGCGATCAACAATCGCTATCGTGGCACTGTTGCCCGCCGGGTCCCCTGTAATGCTGTAACGCGTGTATCCAATAACAGATTCGACCGCGGGGTCAAGATCCGCTAAAACCTTCAGCGTGCGGTAAGCCAGTACATCACGGCCAGCACCCGTTCCCAAGATCTCTTGCACAAGTGCTCGATCCATGACGCCTTCATCACTGCGACTAATCCCAACGGTGACGGTCTTGGCCTGATGCTTAATCGCATCAATCGGGCGAGTCAGTTCTTCAATGGCGCGGGTCAACGCCAAGGTGAGATCATCAAGCAGAGCGACGGGACTTCCCACCTTGCCTGTTTCATTCTGATACGCCTCCACCGGCGAAATATCAAGAACAACACGAAACATTGCTGCCAGGCGTACGGCAGTACTGGCTTCTAGGTGACCGTCATAAGTACCAGCACGTAAAGTTTCATTAAAGCGCTCAACGGCGGTGACTAAACCACTACGAATAACGCGCACAACACTTTCGCCATCTGAATTATGTAACACCGCATGTTCAATGACTTCGCGAGCCTGACGCAGTGAGCGAGCCAGTTCATCAATCGCTCGCGCCGCTTCGTAGCCGAATAAATGACCAACTACCGCGCTGAGAACAAAAGCAAGAGACGGATCAACATCGGGAACATCAATCACCGCGACGGCGCTAGAAAATCGAGACTCGGATGCACTGGCGATGACAATCGGAGTGGCTTTATGCGCACGATAGATAGCAATCTCTTTAGCCACATCATCGGCGTTACTACCCACAAGACCCGAAGCGCAGACGAGGATTAAAGGTTCACACGAGAGGTCAATGTGCTTCTTATCCTCAGTGATATCGCAGGAAATACTCTTATAACAAAGTTCACTCAGTTTTATTCGCACCTCATGTGCGGCGATGGCGTTAGGGCCATTGCCCACTACTGCCCAGTAGCGCTTGGAGGGAGCGTAGCGACGCGCTACATCGGCGATAACGGATCGCGAGGCAATGACAGTGCGCATCGCGTCCGGCAATTCACGCAAAGTTCGCAGAAGATCATGTCGCCGCGAGTTCGTCCCTAAACCAGCAGCCACGCTGATAGCACACGCCAGCAAAACTCCAGCGGCAACCTGCGCATAAAAAGCCTTTGTTGAAGCCACGCTCATTTCAACATCTCGTCCGTCACTGGTGAATAGCACGCCATCAGACTTATCGCACAAGTCACTGCCCCGGCGATTGACGATCGAGACCACGGCTGCGCCACGTGATCTCACCAAATCAACTGTGCGGTTGGTATCAGTTGTCGTACCACTTTGACTCACGGCGATAACAAGTGTGTCACTCATATCTAATTGCAAATGAAAACCGCTCAGTTCAGTCGCTGTTATCGCCGCAATATCAAGACCACCAACACATAATTCATCAAGAACCATGGCACAACTACGGCCGGCGATGGCTGCAGTACCCTGACCAATGACGCGAACCTTACGAATTGTTCCAGATGCAAGTTGCTCAATAATGCTGCTAGGCAATGTGCTCAGACCAAGTGTCGCGGCGAAAATACCATCACGCTCAACAATTTTGCCGCGTAAAGTCTTGCGGAAACTGTCCGGTGCTTCACCGATTTCTTTGAGCAAAAAATGTGGAGCATCGCCACGATTGATGTCACGAGTGGTGACTTCAGCGGCGACTAATTCAGTACCTTGTACTGCCAATTCAGTGCCGTCATAAGCCAAACGAGTGACCCCAGAAATTTCCCCCGCAGAATCACCGTCAAGGACGACAATCTGACCTTGACTCGCCGTGAGATGCGCGGTGCTTGCGTTTTCGCCATCAAGACGGAAATACATCGCAGTTTCCTCGACGACGCCATACGGCTCACTGGCCACGATGAACAGATCTTCAGCAAGACCCACATAAAGACCTTGACCGCTGCCTCGTAAAGCAAACATCAGACGATTGGGATTGTTACTCGCCGCTGCTGCGATGGCCACTGAACCTTCGAAAGATGAAACACTGCGCCGAAAAGCCTCAACCGTGTCCCCACAGGCACGGGCGTGCATATTGATCATCGCTGGAATGACCTTGGCGTCAGTTGTGATCTGTCCAGGAAAAGACAAACCGTGAGCGATCCGTAAGTCCCCATGATTATCTACATCGCCGTTAAGCGCCGCTACGACATATGGGTGGCTAGTTGCATCGTCGTTAAGGTCACGTTCGCTGTTCACTGGATGAGCGTTGGGCTCACTGATGATCCCCACACTCGCCCAACGCGTGTGACCGACCAAGGACAAGCGAGCGTTTGGATGAGTGAGTGCCATGCGCAACAATTGATCGCTCTGAATAGCACTGCGTAACGCTCGCGTATTATCACCAAGTTCACCAATCTCAGCGGCGGCTTTATAGACGAATGACAAGATGCCATCAACGAGACGCACGGAGTCATTTTGAAAGAGCGGATCCTTGGCGCGCGACAAGATCGCCGATTGGACTGTTGGGTCACTTTGCGACAATCCGTGGTCCCACACAAAAACATGCACTCCTGCAGAATCCCGCCCACGTACTTCTAAGCGGTCCAGTGCGGACAATGCCTGCTGAATTGTCAAGTATCCACCAACTGCGGCGACACCAGCCTGACGACCAGCGAGTTCACCAACTAACAAAGCTGTACGTATACGGTCTTGCCCGATAGCCCACAGCACATCGCGTAAGGCAATCATTGCAGCAGTCGAAGCTTCTAGTTCCTCGGCATCAACCTCACTTCTCTCTAGAGTCGCCTCTATCTGAGCGACGACACCAGCAACCTGATCAAGTCGGCTTGTGATTGAGGCTGTTAGTTCATGATTGTCAATCAGAGCGAGTGCGCCTGGTACACCTTTAAGAAGTTCATTGACAATCACCAAGTTCTCAGTGACCCTGCCGATATCGCTTCCACTGCTGACTGCAGCATCTAAATGGCCAATAATCTCGGCTTGCGTTGGTGGCACTCGTAAGGATGGTCGACTGACGAGAGCGATAATGCCACACATAGAGATCAGGTTACCGAACTACCTGCCCGCCTACCCATCAGGATTGGGGTTCGACACACTTTGCGAGAGCCACAGCAACCAAACGGTCTGCAACCTCATTGGCTTTTTCCAATGAGTCCGCTTCAACCATGACTCGGATCAGTGGTTCAGTTCCGCTGGATCGCACCAACACCCTGCCATGATCACCTAAATTTGCTTCTTCGCGGGCAATCTCAGCCGATAGCAGTGCCGCAATATCATTCGGTCGTGCAGCAACTTGAACATTTTTGAGTACCTGCGGAAAAGTGTGCAGGGCTTCACTCGCCAACTTGGAAAACTTCAAACCATTTTGCAGACGACGACGCACAAACTGGGCAAGGACAATTGAAGCCAATAATCCATCGCCTGTGGTCGCAAGATCGCGATGAATGATGTGTCCACTTTGTTCGCCACCTAAAACAAAGTTTCCAGATTCCATTGCATCAAGGACATAGCGATCTCCCACTGCTGTGGTCACCACCTTGACTCCCGCATCACGCATTGCCTGATGAAAACCCAGGTTGGCCATCACTGTCACAACCACTGTGTCGTCATTCAAGGTGTTCAACTCGCGTCGATCTGCCACTGACAGAGCGATAAGCCTGTCCCCATCGACGATGTGGCCATTTTCGTCCACAGCAATAACACGATCACCATCACCGTCGTAAGCGAAACCCAGATCAACAGAGACACCGGTACCAGTACCACTGATGAACTCACACAAAGCCTGCGGGAATGTCGCCCCACAAGCATCGTTGATATTTGTTCCATTCGGTGCATCATTCATAACGATCACATCCGCGCCCAAGCGACGTAGCACCAACGAGGCGACATTGCTCATAGCCCCATTTGCTGCATCAATGACAATGCGCAGTCCGGCCAAAGAACCTTCACCAAATAATCCAACTAAGTGTTCAACGTACAGTGAGACGGCATCTGATCGGCGTATAACAACACCAACTTCTCCGTCTGTTGCGGGAACATCGGATTCTTGACTGAGAAAAAAATGCAACTCGGCTTCAATGCGCTTTTCATCGGCATCAGACAGCTTGCGCCCACCGGCGGCGAAAACTTTAATACCGTTATCAGAAAACTTATTGTGTGAGGCAGTCACCACCACACCCGGAATATTTTCACGCGCCGAAATCATCGCTACTGCTGGAGTCGGTAAAACTCCAAGTTGTTCAACGCGGACGCCCTGCGCGGCAGCCCCAGCAGAAAAAGCTGATTCCAAAACTGGACCTGACACTCGCGGGTCACGGGCAATGACTAGACGCGAAGAACCCAGCACATGGGCGACGGCACGACCAAGAGCCAGCACATATTCGGGAGTGATTTCCGATATCGCCACACCACGAACACCATCAGTGCCAAAAGTGGGATAAACAAAGGGCGAATTGTTGGCGCCCGACATGAATCGCTGCGATCAGCGCTTCGTGTACTGACCGGCTTTACGGGCCTTGCGCAGACCGTACTTCTTGCTTTCCTTACGACGTGAATCGCGGGTTAGTAAGCCGGCCTTTTTGAGAGCACCACGAGCATCGGGATCAAGTTCAACGAGTGAACGAGCGAGACCCATGCGCATTGCACCTGACTGACCAGTAACGCCACCACCATGAATGGTTGCGTCGACGTCATATTGTTCTGTCGTGTTCGTAACACGCAACGCTTCAACAGCGGCGTTCTGCTGAGTGGCGGTGCAGAAGTACACGTTGAGCGGCTTGCCGTTCACAGTATGAGTGCCAGTGCCTGGGCGCACGCGCACGCGAGCTACGGCTTCCTTGCGGCGACCAGTTGTCTGAGTAAGAGGCTTCGTCATTGTGTTGTCCTTGGATCGTCTGCTCAGCGAGCTTTAGCGTGTGCGAATGTAGTTGTTGTTGGATTCTGTGCGCCATGGGGATGCTGTGCGCCGGAATAAACCTTGAGCTTCTTGATCATCTGACGACCAAGCGGACCCTTAGGCAACATGCCGCGCACTGATCCGCGAATTGCTTCGTCGGGGCGGCGAGCTAATAATTTACCGAATGCTTCACTCTTCAAACCACCGGGGTAACCCGAGTAGTTGTGCACCATGCGACTCTCGGCCTTACCCGATGTCAAGACAATCTTGTCGGCGTTGATGATCACTACATGATCACCTGAATCCATGTGCGGAGCAAAAGTCGGCTTGTGCTTACCGCGCAACAAACGTGCGACTTCGGTGCATAGACGACCGAGGATCATGCCCTCAGCATCAACGACGTGCCACTCACGAGAGATCTCGCTGGCTTTTGGCGAATAGGTGCTCATAGATACTTCTTTCAGAAAAGGTGCCTGACGCTACTTAGCCTGCAGGGACTGCTAAATGATACGAGCATTACGCGTAAAAGCGACGGGGAGATCACTCAAATATCTGCTCAAGGTACCCAACTTCCCATAGACATAAGCCGTGGGCAGGGGCAACTTGACCAGCCTCAGTGCGAACTCGGGAGTGCAAAATCGCCGACGTCGACCCAGGGGTGATTTTGCCTAACCCCACATCGACCAAGGTACCCACGATGGAACGCACCATTTGGTGGCAAAACGCATTAGCCCGAATCTCAAATCGCAAAAGCCGAGATCCCCGTTCGCTCACCTGTTCAGTCCACTGAGCCTGAGTGACAAGGCGAAACATGCTGGGAGTGGGTTCGTTCTCAACGGGTTTGGGCTTACGGCAAAAAGCCGAAAAATCGTGCTCGCCAATCAGCGGATCACAGCCCAAATACATCAATTGCACATCCAACCGCTCAGGCACATGCCATGCGTTGGCCGCCAAAAAAGGGTCAGCCACAGGGTCATTAAGCACCGTATAGCGATAGTGCCGCCACTGTGCAGAGAAACGAGCGTGAAAATCCTCGGCAGTCCACTCGGCGGATCTGACGACGATTCCAGGCGCACACATTTTTGTCAAGCGGCGCGGTAAATGCTCAAGATCAATATCGACGGGGAGGTCACAACTAATGACCTGTCCCCAACCGTGAACCCCTGCGTCAGTACGACCGGCCCCAGTGATGTGTACTGGAAAACGCGAGATCAGCGAGAGAGCATCCCCGATCACTCCGGCGATCGTGCGCACACCATCGTTGACTGCGAAGCCGTTGAAGTACGAACCTTCGTATGCCACCAACAAACGAGCCCGCCTGGTGGCGGGCTCGGTAGTACTCATAAAGTTTTAACTTGCAGCGAAGAACTCGTCAGACGAGTTCAATACGTGCCATCGGGGCATTATCACCCTGACGCGGGCCGAGCTTGAGAATACGCAAGTAGCCACCATTGCGCTCAAGATAGCGAGGCGCAACTTCAGCGACCAACTTGTGGGTCATTTCCTTGTCACCGAGGTAACCCTGGATCTGACGGATGCGGTGGATACTTGTAGCGTCACCATCTTGAGCCTTCTTGGCTTTAGTGATGAGTTTTTCAGCGATGGGGCGAAGTGCCTTGGCCTTAGCTTCAGTGGTCTCAATGGCCTCGGCTGCAATCAATGAAGCAGTGAGGTTAGCCATCATCAACCTTTGGTGCTGTGAGCTACCACCAAAGTTTCTGGCACGGCGTGGGGTTGCGGGCATGTTCTGTTTCCTTCGTTAAACGTTCGTCGGCTCAGCCGCGAAGTGTGAGGCCACGCTCATCAAGCTTTTGCTTGACTTCGTCGAGGCTCTTCTGGCCAAAGTTGGTGATGTTCAGCAAGTCATCTTCGTTCTTGCTGAGAAGTTCGCCAATGGTGTTTACCTGGGCGCGCTTCAAACAGTTACGAGGACGCTCTGAAAGATCTAGGTCTTCAATGGCGATGTCGAGATCTGGGCTAGACGAACCAGCCAAAATCACTTCACCGAGTTCAAGTCCCTTGACTTCTTCGGACAAGTTAGCCACGAGATCAACCAATGAACGCAGTGTTGCGCCGGCCGAAGCGAGTGCATCACGTGGTGTGGTCGTTCCATCAGTCTCAATATCAATCACTAACTTGTCGTAGTTGGTTGACTGCTCAACTCGTGTCGGTACCACGTCGAACATGACGCGGCGCACTGGCGAGAAGATGGCGTCTATTGGAATAACACCAATGGTGCGAACGCTTGAGTCGCGCTCACGGTCACTCGAGTTATAACCACGACCTTGCTCGACGGTGAGGTCAAGTGCAAGACGACCCTTTGAGTTGACATGAGCGATGACGAGATCTTTGTTCAAAATCTCCACATCGGCTGGACACTGGATATCGCCAGCGGTCACGATTGCGTCACCACGCACATCAACACGAATACTGACAGGCTCATCGGAGAGAGAAGTCAGCACGATGTCTTTGAGGTTGAGGATGATGTCAGTGACGTCCTCAGTAACACCAGCAATGGTGTCAAACTCGTGCAGGGCCTCTTCGAACTTCACCGTCGTAATGGCGGCTCCAGGAATGGAGGACAGCAACACGCGGCGAAGCGAGTTGCCTATGGTGTGGCCGAAACCGGGTTCGAGAGGGCCGACAGAAAAACTCTGACGGTTATCTTTTGGTTCGCCGATTGCTTCGACTGTGGGGCGTTGGATGACGAGCATTTGTCTCTTCCGTTCGTCGGGGTGGTGGAATTACTTAGAGTAAAGCTCAACGATGAGCTGTTCACGTACTGGTACATCTATGTTCTCGCGGACTGGTTCATTGCGAACAGTGACTTGCTTGCCACCATCTCCGCTTTCGAGCCAACCCACTAATGAACGGTCAAGGGTATCGACATTGTGCTGAATAACGATCATTTCTCGGGCTTTTATGGCCAAAGTGATGACATCACCCTTCTTAACACGAGCACTCGGGATGTCAAGACGCTTGCCATTCACCAAGATCAAGCCATGGCTCACGAATTGGCGAGCCTGGGGGCGGGTGCTGGCAAAGCCGGCGCGGAAAACCACATTGTCGAGGCGCAATTCGAGAAGACGCAAGAGGTTCTCACCAGTTGGTCCCTGAAGGCGGTTGGCTTCGTCGTAGGTCTTGCGGAATTGGCGCTCAAGCACACCGTAGATGTACTTCGCCTTCTGCTTTTCCTGGAGTTGGGCCAAGTATTCGCTGCCTGCTGAACGACGACGCGTACGACCATGCTGACCTGGCGGGAATGGACGACGCTCAAGGGCTTTACGACCCTTTTCGTTTTCGAAAATGTTGGTGTTGAGACGGCGCGACAAACGCACCTTGGGTCCGGTGTAACGGGCCATCGCTTAGTTCCTTTTCCGCTTGGGCAACTTGCACCCATTGTGAGGTACCGGCGTGACATCTTTAATTCCGGTCACTTCAATACCAGTGTTCTGCAACGAACGAATCGCTGTGTCACGTCCAGAGCCTGGGCCCTTAGCGTGAACTTCAACACGACGCATACCTTGTTCGAAAGCAGCCTTAGCAGCCTTCTCAGCAGCCATCTGTGCTGCAAAGGGAGTGCTCTTGCGAGAACCCTTGAAGCCGACGCCACCACCAGATGCCCACGAAAGCACATTGCCTTCAGTGTCGGAGATGCTGACGATGGTGTTGTTAAACGAGCACTTGATGTGACACACACCAACGCTGACATTTTTACGCTCACGCTTACGGGGGCGGCGACCGCCTGGCTTTGGCTTGGCCATGGTTACTTCCTCACTGCCTTCTTCTTGTTAGCAACTGTTCGCTTTGGTCCCTTACGGGTACGAGCGTTGGTTTTACTGCGTTGACCGCGTACTGGTAGACCCTTGCGATGACGGATCCCTTGGAGGCAACCAATCTCGATCTTGCGCTTGATATCTGTCTGCACTTCACGGCGAAGGTCACCTTCGACAGTGACATTCTGATCAACCCATCCACGAAGTTTGTTGACTTCTTCGTCGGTGAGATCGCGAACGCGAGTGTTGGGACTGATGCCAAGATCGGCACACATTCTTTGAGCAGTCGGTTTGCCGATGCCAAAAATGTAGGTCAGAGAAATCTCCAAACGCTTTTCGCGTGGGATGTCTACTCCAGAAATACGGGCCATGCTGTTTCCTTATTCTCTTCTCAGCCTTGACGCTGCTTGTGACGCGGGTTCTCGCAAATGACCATGACGCGGCCATGCCGACGGATCACTTTGCATTTCTCGCAGATTTTTTTTACACTCGGTTTGACCTTCATGGTCATCTCACTTCTTTTTCGTTAGATGGATGTCATTCACTTATAGCGATAGGTAATGCGACCTCGGGTGAGGTCATACGGGGTGAGCTCTACTTGCACTTTGTCGCCGGGGAGAATACGGATGTAATTCATTCGCATCTTTCCGGAGATATGAGCCAAAACTTTGTGGCCGTTCTCCAACTCCACCCGAAACATCGCGTTCGGTAGGGATTCGAGAATCGTGCCTTCTAGCAAGATGGCATCGTCTTTGGGCTTGGACAGAACTGACTCCTAACAGGGCGGATATTGCAAACTGCGATGCGTCACGAAGATGCGTGCAGGATTGGCCATTGGGCCGAGTGGCAATGCTACCGCCGAGACTTACACCAACCAATCGCCCGAGGCAGGAAAGTTGAGAGTCTTTGTGAGTCTTCAACATAGACCAGCCCAAGTCATCAAGTTGGGTAATCAGGCCTTGCTTTTCAGCGTCACAGATCACTGCCAAGTTATCCACAGAACCCATTTAGTCGCTCTTTCGGGCGAAATCGATAGCAGCAGTCAATAAGCCGAAAACCTCGTCTGGTCCCTTTGAACCGTCAATAACAACCAGACGAGCATCCCGACCGTAGAACTCGAGCAGTGGAGCGGTCTGGCTTTCATAGAGGTCTAAACGCTGACTGATGCTCTCGGGGGTGTCATCATCGCGTATGACAACGTCTCCCCCACAAGACTCGCAGGTCCAGGGGTCCCTCTTTTGAGCCGTGGCGACATAGTTCGTTCCACAATCGCGACATGCCCGCCGAGAGGAAATGCGTTGAATAACTAAATCGCGGGGCACATCAAGATCAAGCACGACGTGAATGGGCCGCTCCGCTGCAATACCGTCAAGAGCCACCGCCTGAGCCACAGTTCGCGGAAAGCCATCCAAGATGTATCCGCGGGTGCGTGCATCATCTTGCTCAAGTCGCGCGCGAATGATTTCAATCATGATCTCATCGCCCACCAGACGACCAGCCTCGATCACCTGTTTGGCCATCTTGCCAATCTCGGTACCTTCACGAACGGCGGCACGTAAAATTTCACCCGTTGAGATATGTGGAACGACAAAATGTCGCGAGATACGTTGACACTGCGTGCCCTTTCCCGCTCCTTGGCGACCCATGATGATCAGCCGTACGCCCGCGGTCATGACTTAGCCCAGCCGCAGCAACCAAAGCTGCGTTGACATCACTTCAGAAATCCCTCGTAATTGCGCAACATCAGTTGGCTATCTACTTGTCGCATTAAATCAAGAGCAACACCCACGGCAATGAGCACCGTTGTACCAGCAAATGGGAACGACTGAACGTCACCCACCCACAACACGATGTACGGCAAAATCGCAATGAGTGCAACGAATAATGCGCCTGGCAATGTAATTCGGTTAACAACCTTGCCCAAGTAACGCTCGGTCTGCGGTCCGGGGCGGATTCCAGGAATAAATCCACCTTGACGACGAATCTGATCAGCTTGACGAATCGGATCGAAGGCAATCGAGTTATAGAAGTATGCGAATGCAACGATCAACAAAGCAAACGAGACGATGTATAACAATCCTTGTGAAGACACCAAGTTGCGATCCACCCAAACAGTCACTGAGCGTCGCCAACCAGTATCAGAACCAATGACGTTGGTGAGCAATACGGGCAGCAACATCACGGAACTTGCGAAAATAATTGGCACGATGCCAGCCTGATTGACCTTCAACGGAATGTAAGTGCTTTGTCCACCGTACTGACGACGGCCGACTACTCGCTTAGCAAACTGCACAGGTATGCGGCGCTGCCCAAGTTCAACACGAACCACTGCGATCAAAATACCGATTGAAATGACAATCAAAATACCGAAAACAACCCACTTCTTACTTTGCAGAATTGAGTAGTAACTAAAGGGTAATGAACTCACCACAGATGCGAAAATCAAGATGCTTATACCGTTACCGATACCACGCTGGCTGATCAATTCGCCCATCCACATCAACAGGGCTGTACCGGCGACGAGTGAAAGAATCACCAGCAGACCACGAGGCCACATGCCATCAGGCAGCAGCACAATGTCTGGAGCGTTCGCAGAAGCAGTGAAGAATGCCGAGCCACGGCCTTGACCAAAAATAAATGTCAACCCAGCAGCCTGCAATAGCGCGATGGCCATCGCTATATAGCGAGTCCATTGCGTAATTTTGCGCTGCCCCGTGGCACCCTCTTGTTGCCATTCTTCAAGTTTGGGAATGACGACTGTCAACACCTGCATAATGATGCTCGAGGTGATGTACGGCATGATGCCCAAGGCAAAAATCGCGAAAGAAGAAAATGCTCCACCAGAGAACAAGTTCAAGAAACCGAGAGCACCCTGCTGACGTGCCGATTCGCGCAACTGTCGTACCGCAAGATCATCAATACCAGGGACGCGAATATGCGCTCCAAGACGATACAAAAGCACCATCATCAAGGTGAACAAAATCTTGTTCCGAAGGTCAGGCACCTTGAAGATGTTCTTCAGGTTTGACAGCACGTGGGTTCCTCGGGTTCTATCTCGGCGTGATAATCGGTGAGCCCGATATCAGCGGTTGGTGAACTGGTTGCCCTTGGCCGCAGGACGAACCTTGTACGGCAACGGGATGATGGTGACTGAGCCGCCAGCAGCTTCAATGGCGGCCTGCGCTGCCTTGGAAACGCCGTGAGCATGAACTTCAACTGCGCGACTAACTTGTCCGCGAGCAAGAACCTTGACAAATGCGCCCTTATGCAGCACGCCACGAGCGAAAAGAATCTCTGGGTTCACAACGGGCTCATCAATTTCGGTGAGTGAATCAAGGTTGACAGCCTGATATTCCACGCGGAATGGGTTGTTGAACCCCTTCAACTTTGGAACACGCTGCTTGAGGGGCATCTGTCCACCTTCGAAACCGCGAGCAACTTTGCCACGGCCACGAGATTGCTGACCCTTGGTACCACGACCGGCAGTCTTGCCGCCCTTGCCACCGATACCGCGACCTACGCGCTTTTTGGGATGGGTTGAACCCGGTGCTGGTGCTAGTTCGTCGACGCGCATTGGTCAGCTCTCCTTCGAATCTGTCGAAGATGTGACTTCGATAAGGTGCGGAACTCGGGCGATCATGCCACGAATTTCTGGGCGATCAGGCAACACATTGCTCTTGCCGATACGACCAAGACCAAGAGCGCGCAATGTTCCACGGCTCTTCGGCTTGGCATGGGTACTGGATTTGATCTGCTTCACCGTAATGGTGGGACCAGTATGAACGACTGTCTGATAAGTGGCCATAATCAGTGACTTTCTCCTGCAGCGACTGCACGCTTGGTCTCGTTGTATGCCTTGAGCAAGCCCTTGGGTACGAAACTCTCGGCTGGAAGGCCACGGCGAGCCGCGACTTCATCGGGGCGCTGCAAAGCTTGCAGACCATTGATCGTGGCGCGAGCCACGTTGATGGCATTGGACGAACCAAGTGATTTGGCCAACACATCATGAATGCCAGCTTCTTCAAGAATGATTCGTGCTGCACCGCCAGCGATAACACCGGTACCTGGAGCTGCAGGCTTAAGCATCACGCGACCAGCACCCAACACACCAATGACGGGGTGAATAATGGTGCTGCCTGCAAGAGCCACGGAGAACATATTGCGCTTTGCGTCTTCTGTACCTTTTTGAATAGCCAAAGGAACTTCTTTGGCTTTTCCATAGCCGAGACCAACACGACCGTTGCCATCGCCAACTACAACAAGTGCGGTGAACGAGAAACGACGACCACCCTTGACAACCTTGGCCACGCGGTTGATGTGAATCACGCGTGATTCGCGACCACCCTCAGGTGTGTTACCCATGCCTGGGGGCGGACGATCACCAGGTCGCGGAGCATTATTGCCACCCGGACGAGCGTTCGGATTATTGGGGTTATTGGGATTGTTCGTCATCAGAACTCCAGACCTGCTGCACGAGCGGCTTCAGCAACCGCAGCGACGCGACCGTGATAGAGGTATCCACCACGATCGAAAACAACTTTCTTAATACCAATTGCTTGAGCGCGTTCAGCGACTGTCGTACCTAATGCCTTAGCGACTTCAACCGTGCGCCCGCCAGATGCGCGCAACCCTGCCTCAGTTGACGAAACCGATGTGATCGTCACACCAAGATCGTCGTTGATGACCTGCAACATGAGGTGATTATTTGAACGGTACAAGGACAAGCGCGGACGCTCGGCGGTGCCGTGAATTTTCTTGCGAACTCGGTTGTGACGAACGAGACGACTCTCGCGGCGCTCTCTACTGATTTTGCTCATGACATCTCCCTAGCGGAATCTTTTCTCGGCATTACTTCTTGCCGGCTTTACCGGCTTTACGCAGAATCTTCTCGCCCTGATACCGCACACCCTTGCCCTTATAAGGCTCTGGCTTACGAATGGAACGAATGTTGGCAGCTACTTGACCGACTGCTTCTTTGTCGATGCCTTTGATGATCACGCGAGTTTGCACTGGCACTTCAAAAGACACTCCTTGCGGAGCTTCTACATCAACTGGGTGTGAGAAACCGAGGTTGAGACGAATGAGCGTGGGGCTCTTCAACTCTGCTCGGTAACCAACGCCGACGATCTCAAGTTCTTTAGCGAAACCAGTAGTCACGCCGACGACCATGTTGTTCAACAGGGCGCGACTCAGGCCATGCAAACTGCGTGATTCACGCTCGTCATTGGGACGTTCGACAACTAGGTTGCCTTCGTCCTGACGAACGGTGATACCACCAACGAGGTCACGACTCAAAGATCCCTTAGGGCCTTTGACAGTAACTGAGTTTGCGTTGATGCTGACATCAACACCGGCTGGGACCGGGATAAGTGCTTTACCGATACGTGACATATTGTCTCCTGATCACCACACGTAACAGAGAACTTCGCCGCCCACTTTGCGCTTGCGCGCTTCGCGGTCGGTCATCAGTCCCTGACTGGTGGATAGGACAGCAACACCTAGACCACCAAGTACGCGAGGTACGGTGCCGGACTTGCGATACACGCGAAGTCCTGGTGTTGAAATGCGCTTGATACCTGCAATAGTGCGACGGCGTTCAGCGGAATACTTCATCGCAATATTCAGAATCTCGCCTGGGCCCTTGGTATTCGCTGTCACAGCGAAACCAGAGATGTAACCCTCTTGCTCAAGAATCTTAGCTAAAGCAACTTTTTGTTTGGAGGACGGCATTTTGACCTCATCGTGCATCGCCGTATTGGCGTTGCGGATGCGGGTCAGCATGTCGGCAATGGGATCAGTCAACATAAGTGCCTCACCAACTCGACTTTGTTAGGCCGGGGATTTCACCAGCATGGGCCATCTCACGAAGGCACACACGGCAAAGACCGAACTTGCGATAAACGGAACGTGCGCGACCACACTTCAGGCAGCGCGTATAACCACGAACCTTAAACTTGGGCTTCGCAGCAGCTTTGTTAATTAACGATTTCTTCGCCATGAGTCAGTACCTCTCGCTCACTTCTTCTTCTTAGAGAACTGCGGACCACGAACATTGCTCTTCTTCTTGGTCGAAACAGTTGCTTCAGCGCCGCGCTTGAACGGAAATCCGAATGCGTCGAGCAAAGCCCGACCTTGATCATTCGTCATTGCGGTCGTCACGATGGTGATGTCCATACCACGAGGGGCATCGATCTTGTCGTACTCAATTTCGGGGAACACAGTCTGATCACTGAGGCCGAACGTGTAGTTACCACGGCCGTCCCATGAATGCGATGGCAAACCGCGGAAGTCACGAATACGAGGAATCGCAACCGAGATCAGACGATCCAAGAATTCCCACATGCGGTCACCGCGTAGCGTGACCATGCAGCCGATGGCCTGATTCTCACGAAGTTTGAAGTTAGCGATTGAGTCACGGGACTTAGTCACCTTTGGCTTCTGGCCGGTGATACGAGTCATGTCAGCTACTGCGCCCTCAAGCAACGAAGGTTGCTGAGTGGCACGACCAACACCCATGTTCACCACGATTTTTTCAAGGCGGGGAACCTGCATGACATTGCTCAATTCGAGCGAGGCCTGAAGGCCAGCACAAATCTCGCTTTGATATTTGGACTTGAGACGGGGCATTGTTGCAGTGCTCATCCGATTTCCTCACCTGTGGTTTTGGCAATGCGTACTTTTTTGCCGTCAGCAAGCACCTTGTAACCGACACGTGTGGGTTTGCCCTTATGCACGAACATCACATTGGATGCATCGAGAGGCATGTCACGGTCGATAACTCCACCCTGCTGATTTTGTCCGCTGGGCTTCTGGTGCTTCTTTACAACATTGATTCCGTCGACTAGGAGCTGGTTCGAACGCGGCATAACACGCGAAACGGTGCCTTCTTTGCCTTTGTCCTTACCGGAGATCACTACTACGTTGTCACCTTTTTTGATTTTCATCTCACAGCACCTCCGGCGCTAACGAAACAATTCGCATGAACTTCTTGTCACGTAGTTCGCGACCAACTGGTCCGAAAATACGTGTTCCACGAGGTGTGAGATCATCTTTGATGATGACCGCAGCATTCTCGTCAAAACGGATGTAGCTGCCATCAGGACGGCGCTTTTCCTTCTTGACGCGTACGACGACGCACTTCACGACGTCACCTTTTTTGACACCTGCACCAGGAATCGCATCTTTAACAGCGGCCACGAAGATGTCTCCGATCGAGGCGTATCGGCGACGTGTGCCACCGAGAACCTTGATACACAAAACTTCTTTGGCGCCACTGTTATCGGCAACTCGAAGACGACTTTCTTGCTGAATCATGATTTATCCTCCGTCGTTCCCAGGCTCACTTGGCCCGCTCGAGAATCTCAACGAGGCGCCAGCGCTTCAGTTTCGATAATGGACGGGTTTCCATGACGCGCACGCGATCGCCAACATTGGCGTCGTTGGCCTCATCGTGGGCATAGAGCTTCTTGGTTCGTGTGACGAACTTGTTGTACTTCGGGTGACGAACTCGCTCGATGATTTCGATCACCAAGGTGCGATCCATCTTTGAAGACGACACGATGCCCTCGCGGACTTTGCGCGGTGCACGTTCTGTTGTGGGTGTTGTTTCAGACATCTGATTCACTCTCCGGCCTCAGCGGCAGCGATTTCACGCTGACGGATAAGGGTGTTGATACGAGCGATACGGCGACGAACTCGGCGCAATTCGCTATGGGTGTCGAGCTGACCGGTGGCGCTACGAAAGCGGAGGTTGAGCGCCTCTTGCTTCGAAGCCCGGAGCTGTTCGACCAATGATGTGAGGTCGAGTTCGCCTAGTTCAGCGCGGTCTTTGGCGGCTTGAGTTGCCATGATCAGATCGCCTCCTCGCGGGTAATAATGCGGGCCTTAATCGGCAATTTCTGGATGGCCTTGTTGAGGGCCTCCATTGCCTGCTCGCGACTTGGGAATGAGAGTTCAAACAAAACACGGCCAGGCTTCACGACGGCTACCCAAAACTCTGGGTTGCCCTTACCTGAACCCATACGGGTTTCGGCTGGCTTCTTGGTGACGGGCTTGTCAGGGAAAACATTGATCCAAACCTTGCCGCCACGCTTGATATGACGAGTCATAGCAATACGCGCAGCTTCAATCTGACGAGCGGTCAACCAGCACGGCTCAAGAGCTTGGATTCCGTACTGACCAAAAGCCAGTTCACTTCCACCCTTGGCCATACCTCCGGTACGACCACGATGGTGCTTACGATGGGCAACTTTGCGAGGCATCAACATGGTGAATCAGTCCTGTGCACGGAAGTGCGGGGTCTCGTGCCCATCGTGGGTGCGGCGGGCGATTTCTTCTTCCTCGTCGAGTAATTTCTCGAGTTCTGGATCGGCTTCTTTCAGGAGTGGCACTTGGGCTGCTTCAAGAGCTTCTTCGGCCTTGCGTCGACCACTTGACGACACAACCTTGCGTGCACCAGGTACACCAGGAGTTTCGCCGAGAGCACTTGTTGCTTCGCGAACAATCTTTTCATCAATCACTGGCTTGTACGGCAAGATGTCGCCACGATAAATCCATACCTTGACGCCAACCCGACCACTCGCAGTGCGGGCTTCGCGAAAACCGTAATCAATGTCGGCACGCAGTGTGTGCAACGGCACGCGACCTTCGCGGTACCACTCGGTACGACTCATTTCAGCGCCACCCAAACGACCCGAACACTGAACACGAATGCCAAGTGCTCCAGCCTTTTGTGCGTTCTGCACGGCTCGCTTCATAGCACGACGGAATGCAATTCGTCCGACCAACTGATCAGCTACACCTTGAGCAATCAAAGCCGCATCAAGTTCAGGAGACTTGATCTCCACGATATTGAGTTGCACTTTAATGTTGCCGGTGAGGGCAGTTAAACCAAGACGAAGTTCATCTGCCTTGGCACCCTTACGACCGATCACGATTCCGGGACGTGCAGTATGAATGTCGACCTTGAGGGTCTCTCCACGCTTGCGCTCAACTTCAATGCGCGAAATCGCTGCGTCTGGAAGTGACTCCATGACATAGGCACGGATCTTCCAGTCTTCGGTGAGATATTCCTTGTAATTGCGCTCACTAAACCAGCGACTCTTCCAGTCAGTGGTAATGCCTAGGCGGAAGCCGTACGGATTGACTTTTTGGCCCATCAGTTGGTCTCCTCGGCCTCGGGTGCTGCAGTTTCAATTGACGTAGTCTCCACAGCAGTTGCCTCGATCGTGGTTTCTTCGATATTCGCTTCCTCAGTCGCCACTTCTTCAACTGAAGTGTCAACAGCGTCATCGGAACGCTTGGTACGGCTTGCTTGAACACGAGCCCGACGATCAGCAACGCCACCACCGCGGGTTGCCCGACGACCGCTCACGGCACGCTCACGGCGAGCCTGAACAACCTGTAACAGTTCGCTGTCAATCACACCAAGAATAATCGTGATGTGGCAGGTGCGCTTGTTGATACGAGTAGCACGACCTTTGGCACGTGGCTTAAAGCGACGCAAGGTGGGACCTTCGTCGGCGTAGCAGGCCTTGATGTATAAGGTGTCAGCGTCAAGACCATCATTATTCACTGCGTTGGCGACAGCTGATGCCAAAACTTTGCGAATAACGCGGGCGGCTTCACGCTCCGTGAACTGCAAAACCTGATCGGCAATGACGACATCGCGTCCACGAACAAGGTTGAGCACAACGCGTGCTTTGGATGCCGACATGCGCGAACCGCGCACGCTGGCTCGAGTTCCGGTGCGCTCACCGGCAATAAAGGAGCGCTCGTTTAGTTTGGGACCAGTCATTACTTGCGACCCTTCACGTTCTTCTCTTGACCTGCGTGATATTTGAAGGTACGAGTCGGTGAGAACTCACCAAGCTTGTGACCAACCATTGATTCAGTGACATAAACCGGTACGTGCTTACGACCGTCATGCACGGCAATGGTGTGACCCACCATGTCGGGAATGATCGTCGAACGACGACTCCAAGTCTTGATGACCTTTTTTTCATTGGCAGCGTTCAACGCGTCCACCTTTTTTACGAGGTGGTCATCAACGAACGGACCCTTTTTTAAGCTACGAGACATCTAATGCACCAATCCTTTACCGGCGGCCCTTGCCGGAACGACGACGACGAACAATCAACTTCTGTGATGCCTTCTTGCCGTCACGAGTACGGCTTTCTGGCTTGCCCCATGGCGACACGGGAGGACGACCACCCGAGGTTTTACCTTCGCCACCACCAAGAGGGTGGTCAACCGGGTTCATGGCGACACCGCGGGTTTGTGGGCGAACGCCCTTCCAACGGTTACGACCAGCTTTACCGATCTTGATGAGTTCGTGTTCGGCATTGCCGACTTCTCCGACAGTGGCGCGGCAGTCAATTAGCACGCGACGCATTTCTGTTGAAGGTAAACGAAGTGTGGCGTAGTCACCATCTTTGGCTACTAACTGCACACCAACACCAGCCGAACGCGCCATCTTGCCACCTTGACCGGGGCGCAACTCAACGTTGTGAACGACGGTACCAACAGGCATGTAGCGCAATGGCAAAGCGTTGCCTGGCTTGATGTCTGCCTTAGGACCATTGGAAACATGATCGCCAACATTCATGCCCTTAGGAGCAAGGATGTATGCCTTTTCACCGTCTGCGTAATGCAACAGTGCAATACGGCAGGTGCGGTTGGGGTCATATTCAATCGTCGCAACCTTGGCAGTGATGCCATCTTTGTTGCGCTTGAAGTCGATCATTCGGTATTGCTGCTTATGGCCGCCACCGCGGTGACGCGATGTCTTGCGACCATAGGCATTACGACCACCAGTCTTGGACTTGCTCGTGAGCAATGACTTTTCTGGTGTCGTTGAAGTGATCTCGGAGAAATCTGACGAGGTCTGGAAACGACGACCTGCAGATGTTGGCTTACGTTTACGAATTCCCATGACGTGATGCCTCAGTTGTTCTCGAACAGTGGGATTTCATTCCCAGCAGCCAAAGTGACGATTGCGCGCTTGGTACCAGGGCGACGGCCGGGGCGATTAGTGCCTCGAGTGCGCTGGAGTTTGCCCGCACGGTTGAGCGTGTTGACTTTTGTGACCTTGACGCCCCAGATTGCCTCAACAGCATCGTGGATCTCGGGCTTTGATGCATCCACATGAACGTTGAAGGTGTACACGCCAGTCTCAATGAGGGCGTAACTCTTCTCCGACACGATGGGAGCGATGATGATGTCGCGTGGATCTTTCATCACTGACCGTCCTTACTGGCTCCGGGCAATGAGCCCTGTGAGAACACGATGTTGTCGTTGCACAGCACGTCATAAGCGTTGAGTTCGCTGATTTCAATGAGTTGCACTTCTGGGAGATTGCGGAATGAACGAATCGCATTGAGTTCGTCGCGGCGAACCACGATCAATGTGCGACCATCAAGATTCAATGCGTTCAGCGCTTCAATAGCTGCCGACGTCTTAGGCGCATCAAATTTCCAAGCATCGATGACGATGACTTTGCCTTCCATGGCACGATCTGACAACGCCGATTGCAAAGCAATCTTGATCATCTTCTTAGGAGTCTTCTGCGAATACTTGCGGGGCTTTGGCCCATGGGCCACACCACCACCAGAGTAATGAGGTGAGTTGGTCGAACCCTGACGAGCGCTACCAGTTCCCTTTTGCTTGAGTGGCTTCTTTCCACCACCAGAAACCTCGGCGCGAGTCTTTGTGCTCTGTGTCCCAGCACGACGATGAGCAAGTTGCGCAGTGACGACTTGGTGCATCACTGGAACATTTGGCTGACGACCGAAATCGTCATCGCTTAAAGCGACACTACCGACATCTTTGCCAGCCTGATTCTTGACTTTCAACGAAGGCATCAGGTCACTTTCCCTTCACTGCGTTGCGCACAATAACAACGCCGCCATTTGGGCCCGGTACCGAACCACGGACTAATAACAAGCCGCGTTCGGCGTCGGCCTCAACAACTTCAAGATTCAAAGTAGTGACTTGCTCATGACCCATGTGTCCGGCCATCTTGAGACCTTTGAGAACACGACCTGGGTACGAAGCCGAACCAATGGAACCAGGAGCACGGTGGTGCTTGTGGTTACCGTGGCTGGCGCCCTGACCGC
>ERZ889217.479-NODE-479-length-24057-cov-10.135530_pt1 | contig 24057 bp, 24 predicted proteins | sample MGYA00521098_ERZ889217 | MGnify/ENA primary metagenome ERZ889217 (study PRJEB32303, sample SAMEA104408613) | aquatic metagenome | biome: Brackish water; feature: Pelagic; material: water | place: Baltic Sea | collected 2014-06-10T22:04:00 | depth 2,362 m ... | reverse complement strand
CGAGCATCTGCTGCTGGGCGAGCACCAAGGTGCTCAATAACCCATGCGGCAACTTTTGTTGCATATATCGCTGCATCAACAGCCGAATTTGATCGGAGGTAATGCGCAAGAAACGCACCAGCAAATGAATCACCAGCACCCGTCGCGTCGACAAGATTGTTCGTCGCAGGGGCAATTTGTGTTGAGGTTTTGCCGTCAAACACGAGAGCACCATCGGCATCAAGTTTTAAAATAATCAAAGCGTTGTTATATATTTTGGCCAGTGATTTAAGGATGTCGTCAGGGTCGTCAAAACCAGTGAGTACGCGACCTTCGTCATAATTTGGAAAGAGGATATTGATATCAAGATCTTTTGTCCAAGATAAAAACTGCTCTACACCCATCTCTTGAATCATCTGAAAGGATGCTGGATCAAACGAGATTGTTGAGCCATTTTGTCGCGCGATTTGCGCAGCAGTGCGAGAAGCAGACCTCGGTGGGTCTGTAAAGAAACTCCAAGCAGTCAAGTGAAGATGAGCAGATGCTGTAATTATCTGTTTTGGCAACTCAGATGGGATTAAATAAAAGTCTGCGCCGTGTCCCGAGACCATACTTCGTTCACCAGTTTGATCAACGAAGACTGCGACGCTGCCAGTTAAATGAGCATCGGTTTCGACAAGATGGTGAATAATTTTTTCATTTTCAAGATCTTCGCGGGCAAGTTGGCCAAAGCGATCGCGACCGACTTTGCCGATGAAGTGTGTATCGAGACCGCATCGCCGAGCCCACACTGCTAAGTTCGCCGCGCTTCCACCGGGAGTCAGCATCACTTCACCGAACGAGTCTCCACCTTTAAGCAGATTGTTGTTCGTGCGAATTAACACATCCCAAGCGAAGTCACCGATGACACAAAGTGAATTTGACATCGCTTTAACGGTATCGCCGTGAGTTACTAGTGAGGGATTGATGCCCCATTGCGTGATTCTGATGCGGCAAGAAGGCCTACGGCCCCAATTACAAAAATCGCACCAATTATGCGGGGCGTTGTAAGCGGTTCACCCAAAAAAATGACACCCGCAATTATCGAAGAGACTGGTTCAAAGGTTTGAATCACGGCAGTCTTGCCTGTGCCGATTAATTTCATGCCGGCGTAAAGCGATGCAGTTGGGATCACGGTCGCAACGACTGCAAGAAGTAGAACACTTACCCAACCATTCGTAGTGCCAGGAAAATCCATTGGCACAGAGGATGGTGCTACAAAATAATAAATCGCAAATGAGCTTGCCGCCCCAAACATCACGATTGACACGCCAGTTAGCAAATCAACCTTCGGTAATACTTGTGAACCAAAAACTACATAAAACGAATAAACAACTGCGACTATCAAGACCATCACAACACTAAATGTGTCGCCGCTGCCAACTTGCCCGGCAGCAATTACGACGCCAATGAATGTTGACACTAAACAAATAATAATTATTCGACTTGGTTTAGTGCCAAGCAACCACCATGACAACAGCACGACGATTACTGGCCCACATGAGACGATCACAATCGCCAGTCCACTGTCGATATTTTTGAGTGCGGTGAAATACAGAAGTGTGGCGAGAAAGTATCCACACGCACCAAGCAAATATAATTTTAAAAATAAAATCGGCTTTGGCCATGATGTTTCTTGTGCCGAAACTTTTCTAACCACGAGCATTAGTAAAGTCGCCACGCTAAATCTCGCGAGCAGTGTTCCGACCACACTCGCACCGCTGTCATAGGCGAAATTTGCAAACGTCGGAGAGAGTCCAAAACCGATACTGCTTACAAAAATCAATATCACACCCAATAAATTTGGGTTTTTACGCATCCGCCAAACCTATTACACCAGGACTAGCAAGTTCGTCGAGCACATCAAAATGATTTCGACCAGTGATCTCTCGAGTTTTGGCTGATGAATGATTAGGTGAAGAAGACCAAGTTGTCGCGAACTCTCGTGACTGTCGTTTGAATTCGTTCGTTTCATTCTCACCCCAAATTACTGCGATAGGAGTGTTCTTGGCTTGAGCGGTGAAATTGATAGGCGAGAGACGCCGAGCAGATTCGAGATCTAGTTTTACGGCATCATTTACCGACATATGAATGATTGGTTCGAGGTCGAACACTCCAGAGACGAATATTGCAGTGGCGAATTGCGAAGCCGACTTCTCGCACATCGCCATTGCTATTAATTGAGCACCAGCAGAATGTCCGATCAATATTGTGTTTCGAGCGTGATGTCGGGTTGATAAAAACTCAATCGCCCGCGATGTTTGATCTACGAGTACATCTAAAGTTTCGGTCGGGCATAGTGAGTAATTGACACAAGCCGTGCTAAAGCCAAGTTGATGAAATTTTGGCGTCAGAAAAGTGCCGTCGTCGGCAGAAAGCCTTCTCCAAAAGCCTCCGTGCACGAAAATAATTAGCGGCTCAGTTAGCACGTCATTATTTTGTGTATCGCTGGCTGGCGCATACCAAAGCCATTCATCGGGGTGGTTTCCGTAAGTCAATTTTTGATGCGAGATAGTTTGGCGCGCTGATTGGCCTCGCTGGGTATAGCTATCCAAATAAACCTGAATATTTTCTACCCGAGATGCTGGCGTGTATTCGCGTTCTAAAGTTTCGGCATCAAAATTGCGATAGTTCATGCTCGTCTTCTAGTCATATTTTGAGCGGGTGACGGGGATCGAACCCGCATAACGAGTTTGGAAAACTCGGACTCTAGCCATTGAGCTACACCCGCGAAGTATAAAAAGCGTAACCAGCCAATAGCGTAATAGATGTGAGTCACGACATTCTTGACGTTGATCTTCTTGCCTTCGAACAGGGGTCATCGCTAGTGCGCAAAGCAGTTGTGGATGGCGTTATGCGAAGCCTTGCAACAGGGTTTGTTTATACGAGTCATGACCTATCAGAAGACTTGCTCGACACGGCTTATGGGATGATCGCCGAATTTTTCTCAAAGACAGTCGAAGAAAAACAACGCTTTGTTGCTCACGGAACAAACGGACAAACCGGTTACACGGGTGTGTTGCTTGAGACTGCTGCGTCAAGTGATAAGCCTGACTGGAAGGAAATGCTCAACTGGGCAACTCCGATTCCACAAGGGCATCCGCTTCGTCGTCGTTATCCACAGTCGTATCCAGATCCGATGTTGCCAGAGTCGGTAATCCCAGGAATCACAAAAGTTCTTTTTGAGTTTCATGACGCGATGATTGATTTGCAAACAAGATTTTTACGATTAATCGCCGTAGGCATTGGCTGTCATGAATCGTTCTTTGACGAAATGGTGGGTTATGGTTCGGCACTCACACGGGCGATTCGTTATCCGCCAATGAAACAGTTGCCAACGAACGGTCATGTTTGGGCTGCTGAACACGGCGACATTAACTTGATCACTGCATTGCCTCGTGCGACTGCACCAGGATTGCAAGTCAAATACAAAGGTGAATGGATTGATGCGTTGCCGCCAAAGGGTCGAGTAATTATTAATTCTGGAATCATGCTTGAACGCATTACTAATGGAGTCTTGCCAATTGGTTGGCATCGTGTCGTCGCATCTCCTGGTTTTGAAGGTGAACGATATAGCGTCGTACAATTTTGTCATCCTCAACCGAGCACGATGCTCGCACCGGTGCCGAGTTGTGTAACACCAAATAATCCGTTGCGATTCTCAACAGTGTCTGCGGCAGATGCGCTTGAAGAAGTTATTTACCAAATCAACTTGGTTGAAGATGCCCGACGAGTCGGTGACTAGAAGCCAAGAAGATTAGCCATGAAGATCGGTGTACTAACAGGTGGCGGCGATTGCCCGGGTCTTAATGCTGTTATCCGTGCAATAACTCGAAAAGCAGTTGATGTAAACGGTGACACCGTTCTGGGTTTTTATGATGCATGGGATGGAGTGCTCGAGCAGCGTTATATCGAATTAAATACCAGCGTTGTACGCGGATTATTGCCACGCGGTGGAACAATCCTCGGCACGCGTCGGGGCAGCCCGTTTGACACTTCAGATGGTGTTGATCGAGTCAAAAAAACATTTGCTGATCTAAAACTCGATGCGTTGGTTGTGATTGGTGGCAATGGCTCGTTAACGGTGGCATCAATGTTGCACGAGCAGTACGACCTGCCTGTGATTGGTGTGCCGAAAACTATTGATAATGATGTCGTTGGAACAGATGCGACTTTTGGTTTTCAAACCGCAGTGCAAATTGCAACTGACGCAATAGATCGTCTGCACACAACTGCTGAAAGTCATGACCGTGTGATGGTTGTTGAAGTAATGGGTCGTGATGCGGGTTGGATTGCATTGCAAGCGGGTATCGCCGGTGGCGCAACTGCGATTCTTGTGCCTGAAGTGCCGTTTGATATTGAGGCAGTTTCGCAATTCGTGCAACGACGTCACTCGCGGGGTCGGTATGCATCAGTAGTTGTAGTCGCAGAAGGTGCTCGTCCAAAGCCCGGCACACTCGTTTTGCCTGCAAGAAAACTTGATCGTTACGGGCACGAACAACTCGGTGACATTGCCCATGTGATTGCACCAGAAATTTCGGCACGAACCGGTTTCGAATCACGGGTTGTGCAACTTGGGTACATTCAACGTGGCGGTACACCAACTAGTTACGACCGTGTGCTGTCAACTCGTTTTGGATTAGCCGCAGTTGATGCTGTGCACGACAAAGCATTTGGTGACATGGTCGTTCTGAAGTGTGGCGCGATTGAGCGCGTCAGCATGTCTGTAACTTCTGGACAAACCCGCACGATTGATCTTGCTCTGCTTGATGATGTTGCGGCAACTTTTTTTGGTTAGAAAGTTATAAATTTAAACTTAATAAAAAGTTACTGCGGTGGACCAAATTGTCGGTCGCCTGCATCGCCGAGACCCGGCACGATAAATGCATGTTCGTTGAGGTGACTGTCAACCGATGCAGTAATGATGTGCAAGTTCATACCAGTTGAACGCAAGAATTCGATGCCTTCTGGTGCGGCAAGTACGCACGCAATCGTCAATGGTTGTGGCGCACCTCGATCAGCGAGAATTTTGCATGCATGCGCAAGTGATCCGCCAGTAGCCAACATCGGGTCAAGCACTAAACATGTGCGGCCATCTAGACGCGCAGGTAATTTCGCGACGTATTCGCTCGGCATATGAGTTTTCTCATCGCGCTGCACACCAACAACTGCGATGTCTGCATCGGGCAGCAACTCCATTGCTGCTGGCAACATTCCTAAACCGGCACGCAAAATTGGAACTAGCACGGGCCGACTTGCGAGTGCCGTGCCATCTGTTTGGGCAAGCGGCGTGCGCACGCGAGTTGCGATAACTGGAAGATTTCTTGTCGCCTCTGCGACAACAACCAAAGAGAGCCGACGCAACTCTGCACGAAAAAATTGATTTGAGGTATTTTCGTCCCTGAGATGAGTAAGAGCCTCGGCGGCAACTGGATGGTTAACTATGGTCACTTCAACTGGCATGGCCTCAATCATTGCCGAATAGATAGTGTTAATTCAAATGAGCGACATTGAGATCGTTGATCAGCCTGAACAAGCCCACGAACTCGCGCGGGTCTTAGTGCAGGTATGGGGTGGGGCTGATCCAATTTCTGCAGACGTGATAATCGCGATTATCCATGCCGGTGGATATGCGAGTTTGGCAACTCGCATTGTGAATAGCCAAAAGCAAATTGTTGGCGGATCGCTGGGCATTGTTGGCAATAACGATCAGAAACTTCACTCACATATCACAGGGGTCATTGACCTCGCTACCAACTCTGGTGTTGGCCGAGCACTTAAACAGCATCAGTGGCTGTGGGCAAAAGAAAATAAATTATCGGCAATTTTATGGACGTTTGATCCGCTTGTGAGAAGAAATGCTCACTTCAATTTAATTACTCTTGGGGCAACGGTGATCGGCTATAACCGAAACTATTACGGTGAACTTAATGATCTCATCAATTCTGGGGATCAAACCGATCGGCTTGTCGTTGAGCGACAAGTCGAAGGTTTGATTGCTGCGCCAACAAGCGCTGCATGTGTTGCTAAAGACGGTGACTTAATAATTGAAACCCCACTCGACATTGTGATGCTTCGCACGAGTGACCGCGAGAAGTCACATCAGTTACGCCTCGGACAACGAACAAGTTTCGAAACTGCGTTTGCTGACTCATATTTTGTGCGAGGCTTCTCAAGTGATGGCTCGTTTGTGATGACTAGTCGAGCAAAATAGATATATGGCTTTGCGAACGATCGAGCTATGGCGTGGAGGGATTGACCTTATTTCGCCATTTCGCACTTCGTTTGGGACTGATACATCGCGTGATCTTCTCTATGTTCATGCGGTTGGTGATAGCAATTCGGGTTGGGGAGAATGTGTCGCTGGTGTTGAACCAAATTATTCGTCAGAATATCTTGAGAACTGCGTCGAGGTAATTTCGCGGTTTCTAGTGCCGTTAATTAACCGCTGTACAACTGCTGAAAGTTTTATTAAAAGCGCAACGCCAATTCGTGGCAATTACATGTCGAAGGCTTGTGTTGAAGCAGCACTGCTCGATGTGCAACTGCGCGACCAAAATATTTCGATGGCGAAGTTTCTTGGTGCGACCAAATCTCGTGTGGCTTCTGGTGTCTCGGTAGGCATACAAAACAGCCTTGACGATTTGGTTCGTGTCGTGGGTGAGTACATCGCGCAGGGCTACGTAAGAGTCAAACTTAAAATCGAACCAGGCACAGACATCGAACTTGTCCGTACGATTCGCAAAGAGTTTGGAGACGAACTGTTATTGCAAGTCGATGCGAATGCTGCCTACACAATCGCCGACGCGAGTCATCTCAAACAACTTGACGCATTTAATCTCTTACTTATCGAGCAGCCGTTACCAGAAGATGATCTGGCCGGTCACGTCGAACTTTCTCGGGTGATTAGCACGCCTGTTTGTTTGGATGAGTCGGTTACATCGCTAGACACCGCGCGTGGGGCGCTTGATCTCAAAGCGTGTTCGGTGATCAACATTAAACCTGGTCGCGTCGGTGGATATCTCGAGGCAAAAAAAATTCATGATTTGTGTCTTGAACGCGGTGTGCCCGTTTGGTGCGGTGGAATGTTGGAGACAGGCATCGGTCGCGCGGCGAATTTAGCGCTTGCTGCGTTGCCAGGTTTTACTTTGCCAGGCGACATCTCGGCTTCGGCACGTTACTTTGCTCGAGATATAACCGAACCATTCGTGATAAAAAATGGACATATTGATGTGCCAAATACGGTTGGCATTGGCGTCGCGCCGTTGCCAGAAATGCTCGCAAAGTTTAAAAAGACCGCAAGCTTTAATTTGTCAGCGTAAACACAATATTAGTTTCGGGCAATGTGTCTCGTTTTTTAAACAACGAACGGACTGCTAAGTAGATCGCAAATGATCGATAGGTAATTCCATAATGTTTACCGATTGCTTTTCGCACGGCAACTGCTTCATCGTCGGTCACGAGCCTGGCAACACCAAAAAACTTTGGTGCACCCACTGCAATATTGCCCTTGATATCGCAAGGCAGTACTTCGATCTTCGGATTTGCATGAATCCGTTTTACTTTCCCAGCATTAGTTTCAGTGATAACACCGTATGTATTAGCAAGATCCCCGAACTTTGCAAACCATACAGGTGAGTGCACTGGCTCACCAGATTTACGAAATGTCACCAGCGAAATATATTTTTCGCCCTCTAGTTCTGCAAACATGGTCGGGGAGGGGGGACTTGAACCCCCGGCCTCCTGGTCCCAAACCAGGCACGCTACCAACTGCGCCACTCCCCGGACTGAGTAATGCTAGCGACTTACAAGCCCACGAACTGTGGTGATCAAATGTTTCACATCATCACTATCTACATATCTCGCCACGCCCGCCCGCACAACACCGCCACTATTTGTCAGGCCAAGTTGCGCCACGACCTCCATCGCATAAGAATCTCCTGACCAAACTGCAATTTTTTTCGCCGCCAACTCTTGGGCAACACGGTCTGGTGTCATTGAATCAATTGTGAAAGAAATTGTCGGAGTGCGAGAGTTCAAATCGTGTGGGCCCCAAACTGTGACACCTCGAGTATCGAGCAAGCCTTCTAGTAACGGAGCGAATACAGATTTCTCGACTTCGGCGACTCGTTGCATTTTTTCTTCGATCAAAAATCGCGCTGCTGCCTGAACCGCCGCAATGCATTCGAAGTTCGGTGTACCAGTTTCGAAACGGCGCGGACCAATGTCGGCTGATGGCCGCACTTTAGCGACAGGTAGCGAATTAAGTAACTCTGGTTCGATGTACATCACACCGGCATGTGGTCCGTACCACTTATATGGAGAAGTAGCAAGTACATCACAACCAAGTTCGCGAATATTTATCGGTTGGTGCGGCGCAAGATGCACTGCATCCACGAAAACCCTTGCCCCTTGTTTGTGAGCCAGTGAGATCACTGTTTTTAGGTCAGGCATCGTGCCAATCAAGTTTGATGCACCAGTGATGGCAACCCACTTTGTTCGATCGTTGACGAGTTTTTCAAACTCCGCCATATCGAGTCGTCCAGTTTTTGGATCAAACGGAGTTAACACATGTTCTGCTCCAGAAAGTTCACAAGCAATTAGCCATGGTGAGATATTGGCTTCGTGATCAAGTCGCGTACCAACGACTCGGTCGCCAGGCTTCAAGGTGCGAGCCACTGCACGAGTGAAAGCCATTGTCATTGTCGTCATGTTTGCACCTAAACAAATGCCGGCAGCGTCGGCACCCAAGAATTCACCGAGAACACTGCGAGTTGAATCTAAAAGTGCATCGCACGCGTCGGCAGCAGCAAAGAAGCCACCGGTGTTTGCATTTGTTCCGTTTGCAGCCCAGTCGGCCATAGCGCTAACTGCGACATCAACCATTTGTGTTCCCGCTGGTCCGTCAAAGCGAGACCAACCATCTCTCACTCCAGGGAAGTGATGACGTAGAGAGTTATTTTGTGCGTTTGGCAATTTTCGCCAGGCGTTTAACGGTCTTGCCAATCGGCTCAATATTTCGCTGATCAAGATCGCCGACTTCGACGCCGTTAGCAAAACGAACTCGGTAGCGCAACCAGTTGAAACCATTCGCAAGAATCACTTTTCCTTCGCTGCCTAGAGCGACGCCGGTTAGTTCGACAGTTGAGCGCACGGTGTCACCCATAAATAAATCAAGTTGGTTCGTATGTGGATTAGCCAAAGCGTGAGGTTTCCAGCTCTGCTGAACAGGATTATTGGAAGGGGCAACCGATGGAGTGGACATAGTTATAGTTTGCCACAGATACACTGCTTCGCACTGTGAAAACGACACTCGAAGCCCTAGACGGCAATAAAATTAAACTTTCAGTTGAAGTTGATGAAGTCGAATTTGACCGTTATTTAGACGGCGCATTTCGCAAGATTTCAACCCAAATCAGAATTCCTGGATTTCGTCAGGGCAAAGCACCTCGCAAATTGATCGAGGCCCAGATCGGCCAAGACGCCGCTCGGGCTCAAGCGATAGAAGATGCAATTCCGTCATCACTTGCGCTCGCAGTTCGCGAACACGACTTGGACATCATCGCCACTCCTGAAGTGAATCTCACTAGCGGACAAGAAACTGGCAATGTTGCGTTTGATGCGACTTGCGAAGTTCGTCCTGTTGTAAAAGTTGCAGGCTACAAAGGATTACGAGTTGAGCTTCCTGCGCTGGTTGCAAGCGATGCCGATATTGAAGAAGTGGTCACTTATGAGCGCAAGCGCCACGCAACGCTCGTAGATGTTGACCGCGCAGCAAAGATCGATGATCAGGTCACACTCGACCTTGTTGGATCACGCGACGGGGCACCTCTTCCAGGATTGAACGTTGACGACTGGCTTTATGAAGTCGGCAAGAACTGGGTCGCAGAAGATTTCGACAAAAATATTATTGGTTCAACAACCGGCCAAAAACTTGAGTTCACTTCTTTGCCATCAGGAATGACAGAGACAGCCGACTTTGTTGTGCATGTTAAAAAAATTCAAGAACAAGTTTTGCCAGAATTAAATAACGAATGGGTAGCCGAGCATCTTGCTGAGCATGATTCAATCGATGCATGGAAGTTGGCAGTTCGAACCCGTATTGAAGAGTCGCGACTTAATCAAGTGCGCAATACAGTCGTAGAAAAAACAACTGCGGCACTTGCAGAGTTGGTTGAGATTGATGCACCTGAGGCGATGGTCTCAAGTGATTTGCGTGGTCGCGTGCAAAACACACTCAAGCAGTTTGAGGCACAAGGCATTTCAATGGAGCAGTGGCTCTCTATAACTCAGCAAACTGCCGAACAGTTCGTTGATGCGCTCAAAGAGCAATCAACTCTTGCAGTGAAAGTAGATATTGCGCTGCGTGCGGTTGCGCTCGCCGAAAAACTTGAGGCAAGTGAAGACGATCTCGAAAATCAGTTCGAGCGGATTGCGACTCAGGTCAAAAAGAAACCAGCGTCGATTCGTAAGGCTTACGACAAGAACGACGCAATCGCCGATCTGCGAGCACAAATTTCAAAATCAAAAGCAATCGATTGGCTGTTGCATAACTCTAAATTCGTCGACGACAAGAGCAACCCGATCGATAATGACACGGTGCTTGGTGACCATAATCACGATGAGATCGAATCACATGATCACGACCGTGATGATCACGATCATCAGCATTAACGCAGATAAAATCGCTAGGTAAATAAGGCTTCTCAAAGCCCACAAAATCTGGCTCCCACGAACTAGCGTTATTGTTAAGCACTTGTACTTAGTGCCCCAAATAAACCGCAACAACAGAGGTATTTCTTCCGTGGATTTTGTTAGAAACTATTACATTCCGAGTGTCACCGAGCAGACGAGCCGTGGTGAGCGAACATACGACTTGTATAGTCGTCTGCTCAAAGAGAACATTATTATTCTTGGTACACCAATCGATGACACGATCGCCAACTTGGTTTGTGCGCAGCTGATTCACCTTGAGAGCGAAAACCCAGACAAAGACATCAATATCTATATCAACAGTCCGGGTGGAGATATTTCGGCCCTCTTTGCGATCTACGACACGATGCAATTTATTAAAAATGACATTGCAACAATTTGTTTAGGTCAGGCTGCATCGGCTGCCGCAGTGTTGCTTGCAGCTGGAACAAAAGGCAAGCGTCTTGCATTACCGCACTCACGAGTGCTTTTGCATCAGCCTTACGCACAAGTTGGATACGCCCAAGTAACTGACCTTGAACTTGCGGCACGTGAGATTTTGCGTATGCGTGAGATTCTTGAAGAGATTCTTTCGCAACACACAGGTCAGCCAATTGATCGCGTGCACAAAGATACAGATCGCGACTTCGTAATGGAAGCGCAAGCCGCGAAAGATTACGGCATCATTGACGAAGTAATTTCGACTCGAGCATTTGCAGATCGTTCTGGACCAATTCGTTGAAGTTTGAAACGGGGCACTGATGGCTAAGTTTGGTGATACGGCAGAGCTCGTTAAATGCTCGTTTTGTGGAAAGTCACAAAAGCAAGTTAAAAAACTTATCGCTGGTCCTGGCGTTTACGTCTGCAATGAATGTATCGATCTGTGTAATGAGATAATTGATGAAGAATTAAATGAAGAGACAGACTTAAGTCTTGAGAAACTTCCTAATCCGCGTGAGATCCGAACATTTCTTGATGATTATGTAGTCGGTCAAGAAACCGCGAAAAAGGTTCTGGCAGTTGCGGTGTTTAACCATTACCGCAGAATTCAGTACAAGCAGAATGCTTCAACTCGTCGAGACGACATTGAGCTTTCGAAGAGCAACATCATGTTGTTGGGGCCAACGGGTTGCGGCAAAACGCACATGGCTCAGACATTGGCAAGACTTTTAAACGTTCCATTTGCGATTGCTGACGCGACTGCGTTGACAGAAGCTGGTTATGTGGGTGAAGATGTCGAGAATATCTTGCTCAAGCTTCTGCAAGCCGCTGATTTTGATGTCAAAAAAGCCGAATCCGGAATCGTATACATCGATGAGATCGACAAGGTCGCGCGTAAGAGCGAAAACCCTTCAATCACCCGGGATGTTTCCGGAGAAGGAGTCCAACAAGCACTGCTCAAGATTCTTGAGGGCACTGTCGCATCTGTCCCGCCACAAGGTGGGCGCAAGCATCCGCACCAAGAGTTCATTCAGATTGATACAACGAACGTGTTGTTCATTTGCGGTGGAGCATTCGCAGGTTTAGATCAGATTATTGCTTCGCGAATTGGTCAAAAAGGTGTTGGCTTTCACGCTCAAATTAAATCAAAGTCAGAAAAAGATGCAGGAGACTTATTTGCGCAGGTGCTTCCAGAAGATTTGCTTAAGTTTGGCATGATCCCAGAGTTCGTTGGACGTCTTCCAATGATTGGTGCGGTGCACAGTTTGGATCGCTCGGCATTGATCAAGATTTTGACCGAACCAAAGAATGCATTGCTAAAGCAGTATCAAAAGTTTTTTGAATTTGAAGATGTCGAACTTGAGTTTACGACAGAGGCTCTTGAAGCAGTAGCAGAGCAGGCATTGTTGCGCGGCACCGGCGCGCGCGGTCTTCGTGCGATTCTTGAAGAGGTATTGCTCGAAACAATGTATGATTTGCCTGGTCGCACTGACGTGGCGAAAGTTATTATCGATTTAGGCGCTGCAAAGAAACAATCAGCGCCAACATTAGTTTCGCGAAATGCTCGCGTCACTCGCCAGCGTCGCGCCGCTTCGTAAATACCTCGGCTTACTTTCATGCAATACGCAGAAGCTCTGCGCTATCTTGACGAGCGGTCAAATTATGAACGCACGGGTCGAGTTGACTCACCGTCGACTCACAACATTGATCAACTCATGGATGCAATTGCTAACCCGCAACATGCTTATCGATCAATTCATATAACAGGCACAAATGGCAAGGGTTCAACAGCGCAAATAACAACGAAACTGTTGATGGCTCATGGGTTGCGTGTTGGCACATACTCGAGTCCGCACTTAGATCGAATCAATGATCGAATATGCATTGACGGTGAGCCGATTAGTGACGAAGAGTTTGGCCTGCAGATAGGGGCTATCTCTGACCTCGAAGTCATCGCGGGGGTGCGTCCAAGCTTTTTCGAAATAATGACAGCAGCAATGTTTAGGTGGTTTGCCGACGAAGCGGTTGATGTTGCCGTGATCGAGGTTGGAATGCTCGGTAGATGGGATGCAACTAATGTAATTAATTCTGACGTTGCCGTTATCACTAATATTGCGCTCGATCACACCGAATATGCCGGGCCGACAGTCAAACATATCGCCACCGAAAAAGCAGGGATAATAAAACCATCCAGCATCGTTGTGCTGGGCGAAACTGATGAAATATTGCGCGAGATATTTCTTAAGCCAAATGCCAGAGCGAGGATTTTGCGTGGTGATGATTTCGATTGCGAAGATAATAGATTGGCTGTTGGTGGCCGGTTGATTTCTGTGCGCACTCCTCGCACCGTATACGAAGATATTTTGGTGCCACTGCATGGGCAACATCAAGGCGAAAACGCATCGTTAGCAATTTGTGCCGTTGAAGCATTCTTTGATTCAATTATTGACCGCCAAATTTTGGATGCCGCATTAGAAAGTGTGGTTATGCCAGGCAGATTCGAGGTGCTTGCACATCAGCCATTAGTGATTGTGGACGGTGCGCATAATCCGGCAGGTGCAAAAGTTTGTGCAGAGGTTTTTTTTGAAGATTTCAATATGCAAGGGCGCAAGATTCTTGTCACCGGGGCACTGCGCAGTCGTGACCCCGATGAATTGCTAACAACATTTCGTGCTAATGAATTTGATGTTGTAATTACTTGCACACCACCATCACCACGTGGTCTTCCTGCTGAAGAGATGGCTGAAGTTGCTCGCCGAATTGGTTGCGCTGAGGTCATTGTCGCAGACTCAGTAGAATCGGCATGTGATTTGGCGTTAAAAATTGCACAATCGCAAGACGCAGTTCTGGTTGCCGGATCACTTTATATAGTAAGTTCTGCGCGACCCCACTTGCGCCGCAGGGTCGCTAAATAGTTAAAACGTGCGAGGCACTAGATAAACCTTTAGCCTGAAGTCATGTCAAATCGCACACTTGTTCTATTAAAGCCCGACGCTGTAGAGCGAAATCTTGTCGGAGAAATTCTGAGTCGCTTCGAGGCCAAAGGTCTTAAAATTGCGGCAATGGAGTTGCGAACTCTTGACGCAGCCATCCTTGCTCGTCACTACGAAGAACACCAGGGCAAAGGTTTCTATGCCGAACTTGTTACTTTCATGTCACGTGGCCCAATTGTTGCCTTAGCCATTGAGGGCCCGCAAGATACTTGGGAGATTGTCCGAGCGATGATGGGCGCGACCAATCCGCGTGCGGCTGCACCCGGCACCATTCGCGGCGATTTAGGTACTTTGTTTACCGAAAATCTTGTACATGGCAGTGACTCGTCAGAATCTGCTGCACGCGAACTTGAGATTTTCTTCCCGGGTATTTCAAAGAAGAATTCGTAAAACATGGCCGGAGGAAATCCGCTATCGATGGGTCGAGAGATTGCAGTCGATCTAGGAACTGCAAACACTCTTATCTATGTAAAAGGTCAAGGCTTGGTGCTTAATGAGCCGTCGATGGTCGCTGTTGATACTCGAAGTGGTCAAGTCGTTGCCGTTGGTCATGAGGCCAAACGGATGTGGGGCCGTGCGCCAAAAAATATAAGACTCGTTCGTCCACTCAAAGATGGTGTGATTGCCGATTTTGATCTCTGTGAGCAGATGTTCAAAGAATTTTTGCAACGTGTCTCAACGAGTCGATGGAGCAAACCTCGGGTAATCGTGGCAGTCCCATCAGAAGTCACAGGCGTTGAGCGGCGCGCAGTGCAAGACGCAGCAGAGTTCGCAGGTGCAAGACGACCTGTCTACATAATTGAAGAAGCAATGGCCGCGGCGATTGGGGCAGGTTTGCCAGTGCATGAACCAAGTGCGAACTTGATTGTTGACATTGGTGGGGGAACCACTGAAGTTGCAGTTATCTCGCTTGGCGGAATCGTCACCGCAAATTCAGTGCGTGTAGGTGGCGACGAGTTGTGTGACGTGATTATCGGAATGTTTAAAAGGCAGTTCAACCTTGATATTGGAGATAATACGGCTGAAGAAGTGAAGATTCAACTTGGTTCAGCATGGCCTCTCGAACAAGAAATTGTCGGTGATGTTGGTGGGCGAGATACAAATACTGGCTTGCCGCGCACGCAAGCAGTAACAACTCAACAGGTCCGTGAGGCACTTAATGAGTCAGTACTTAAAATTATTGAAGCAATTAAGAAAACTCTTGAGCGCACTCCACCTGAACTTGCTGCCGACGTAATCAGCCATGGCCTTGTTTTGGCAGGTGGCGGAGCGTTGCTAGCTGGATTGGCAGAACGGGTCACACACGAAACAGGAATCCAGGCCTATGTTGCGCCAGAGCCATTGCTCGCAGTTGTTCTTGGTGCCGGAATGACACTGGATAATTTTGAAGCAATTAAAGGTCTCACAATTCAGAGTGAACTTTAGCCGAAGTGATTTTTAGCGCGAAAGATATTTCTTTCTAATGGCCAACGCACTTGCGACTCGAAAGCGCACAATTATTTTGCTCGCCTTGACTTCAATAATTCTTATCACACTAGATCTGCAAAACTCATCGGTCGTTTCTGGTCTGCGTTCATTGTTCGGAACCGTTTTTCATCCGATCGAGAGTGTTGCCCGTGTAGTTACACGTCCAATTGGAAACACATGGCACGGAATTGCCGACTACAACAATGTGATTGATGAAAATGCGCTACTCAAACAACGTATCGCGCAGCAAGAGGGTGCAACTATCGCCGCCGCCGCGTCGGTGCGATTATCTCAAGAATTGCTTGCGTTAAATGGGCTACCAACTTTGGCGGGCATCAATACGGTCACCGCACAAGTTATTGGCGATTCGCCGTCAAATTTTTCGCAGACGATTGAAATTAATCAGGGCTCAAAAAGTGGAATCCGAGTTGGAATGCCAGTTTTAAATGCTGCAGGTCTAATCGGCAAGATTACAAAAACTTTTGCCGACCGTTCAGTAGTGATGTTAATAACTGACCCAGATTTTGCATTGTCTGTCAAAGTCGTAAACTCTCCGCAAAAAGTAACGACAACAACAATTGCGCGTGTCAATCCGGCTACTACTTCACCAGTTATCCCAGTTGATCCAATCACGTCTGTCCCTGACGCGGCAACAACCACAACAACAACCACAACAACAACGATTGCTGGTTTCACACCGAGTGTGACAACGCTGCCTTCAACACCAACTGGTGTCAGTTCAATAACAATTCCGTTTGCCAGCGAACTTGCAGTTCGTGAAACTGGTGTCATCGAAGGGCGTGGTCCTTCTCGGCAGCCGACTGTGAGATTTATTGATAATTCGTTGCGCTTCGGTGAAATTGAGGCGGGCGCTCCGATCGTTACGGCTGGTGGTTCGCGCAGTCTTGCTCCGCCGGACATATTGATCGGCAAGGTTTCGCGTGTTATCGAACGTCTTGGCTCTGCTGGTCCGGTGCTTGAAATCGAACTTGTCGCCGACCTCTCGAACCTGTCGTTTTTACGAGTGTTGTTGTATCAGCCGATTACTGAGAAGACGACACCATGAACCGACTGATTTTGATTATTGCAAGCCGTTGGTCTCGACTAGTGCTTGTATTGTTTTTGGTTTTGTCATTGCAGACAACAGTGTTTGCTGATCTTCGGCCATTCGGAATCGCGGCCCAAGTAGTGCTGTTGTTTGTTGTGTGTGCCGGAGTCTCGTTCGGGGTAAGTGTCGGCGCTGTTGTTGGATTAATTGCAGGATTGATGTACGACTTCGTGTTGACAACACCAATCGGTTTGGGTTCTCTCGCTCTTGGGCTCACAGGAGCAACAGCAGGTTTGTTGATTTATTTTTATCCGAATCCAACTTGGTGGATGCAAGTCGTTGCAGTTGCCGCGGTTTCGGCATTAGGCGAAATTTATTTTCCATTGGCACAATCAATGGTTGGGCTTGACGGGTGGTTGCAGTTTCGGTTGCTAAAAGTAATTGCAATCGTGGTAGTAGTTAATGTTGTTCTTGCCCCAGGTGTTTTATTTATCAGTCGTTGGACATTAAGTGAGCGAAAGAACCCGATTTAGTGTCAATGCAATCTGCGAGTACAACGCCGAAACGATTGATCGCTTTGGGTGTAGTAGCTATCGTATTAATGACGTCGCTTGGTGCACGTATGTGGTTTTTGCAAGCCATTAGTTCGCGTGATGTAGAAGTGGTCATCGGCAAAGTTCGTTCAAGGACAATTAAGTTGCTTCCTGAACGTGGTCGTGTGTTTGATTCGGCTGGACGGATTATGGCTGACAATAAACGCACACTGGTTGTCACAATTGATCGCGCAGTCGTTCGTAAAGCCGCCGAACGACTGATGTTGGCGCAACGTCTCTCGGGCCCTCTTAACCAACCAGTCGAATCACTACTTATCCGAATGCAAGATGAGCGTTATGGACCGTTTGAAGCTGTGCCGTTGCTTGAAGGAATATCTGAAGAAGCAGCGTTGTTTTTGATGGAGCGTGTCGAAGATTATCCAGGAATCTATGTACGAGAAGAATGGCGACGCAATTATCCCTATGGGGCGCTCGCAAGTCATGTTCTTGGTTATATCGGTGCGATTCTCAAAGAAAATCTTGCGTACTACAAGTCAATTGGATACGACCCCAATGAGCGTGTAGGGCAATATGGAGTTGAGCAGAGTTATGAACCTATGTTGCGTGGCACACCTGGGTTCTTGCGATATGAAGTTGATGCGGTCGGAAATATTTTGCGTCTAGTTGAGCGTGTTGAGCCAATCGCGGGTGATGATTTGCAATTATCTATTGATTTAACTGTTCAGCAATTTGCTGAACAGGCTCTAGAAACCCAATTACTTGTGCGCAGGCGTGTCGAGGCCGGACAAGTTAAATTGCCAGATGGCACGCTTGATCCAAAATATGCTGAGATCAACTACTACAAAGCACCGGCTGGTTCGGTAGTCGTGATGAACCACAACTCCGGACGGATAATTGCGATGGCTTCGTATCCAAGATTTGATTTGCGATGGTTCGGTGGGGGAGTGTCAAAAGATAAATTTTCTCAACTGTTTCCGCAAACTGATGATCCAGACTTATCGATTTTGGTCAATCGTGCGATTTCTGGTCGCTATAACGTTGGATCGTCATTCAAACCACTCGTTGCTTATGCGGCGTTGAATACCGGGCAACTTCCAAATGGAGATGAATATACGTTTGATGATCGTGGCACATACAAACTTCAAAGCATTCCTGACGAAAGATGTCAACAGGGAGTTAAATGTATTTTTCGTAATTCAATTTGCAGATCAACCGGAGCGCCATGCCGATATGGCAAAGTGAATATCGAATCGGCACTTGCGGTATCAAGTGATACTTTTTTTTATAAGATTGGCGAGCAGATACTTACAGAACGCGGATATTCTTCGGTGCTCGAAAATCAAGTTCGACTGTTCGGTTTGGGTTCGCCAACAAATATTGATTTGCCATACGAATATGCCGGAACAATTCCAAGTAAAGAATTAAAGAAACGGCTAGCAAGCATTGGCGCAATTTCGCAAGAATCTGGTCAGGCATATTATGTTGGCGATCAAGTTTTGTTTGCGATTGGTCAAGGTCTGCTCTCGGTTACTCCATTACAAATGGCACAGGCTTACTCAGCGATTGCAAATGGCGGACGAATTTATGAACCTCGAGTCGGAGTTGCATTGCTCGCACCAGGCACACGTGACTCTCGACCTGGTTTTGCAGACTTAGCAACAACACAAGTCGTGAAGCGACTGGTATCTCTTCAGCCGACAAGTCGCATGAAAATGACTTCAGATATTCGTGACCCGATAGTAAAAGGAATGTCGCGAGTGATCACCGGTCCTGGAGTGAATTTTGATTACTATCACAAAACAACTGGTGAAAATTTGTTTAGGTCGTATAACTATGCAGCATTGCCGATCGCTGGCAAAACCGGCACTGCTCAGGGTCGGGACAATTTGCCTTGGAATGACTCATCGGCTTTCGGCGCTTTTAGTTTGAACCCGAATAAACCGTATACGGTCTTTGCCTATCTCGAAAAAGCAGGCTATGGCTCGCAGGCGGCGGCACCAGTTGTTAAATGTATTTTTACTGCCCTCGCAGGTGGATATCGGTTCGATCCATTACTCACTGCTGACCCACTTGACAAAGCGGGTTATGCGGTTGCTGCACCGACAAATTTGCGCAATCCGTTGTGTCTTGTTGGTGCTGCTTCGGATATTCGCGAGTGACAATGTTCAGAAATTTTTCGTCTATAAAACTGCCGAAGTGGTTGGGGCAAACTTACGACATCCTTTCGGTTTGGAAGAATGTCGATCTGATTCTTTTAGTAGCCGTAGCTCTGCAAAGCATTATTGGTGCGTTTACGGTTTATTCGGCCACTCGCCAAAGGTTAATTAATCAAGGTTTTGATCAGTTCGTCTATGTTCAGCGCCAAGTTTTATTTTTAATAGTTGCTGGCTTGGCAATGGCGTTGATTATGGCCATCGGTCACGATTGGGTTCGCGAGCGAGCCGTATTTTGGTTTATTAGTTCAAGTGTGCTGCTGATACTTGTGTTAGTTGCCGGCGCAGTGCGTCGCGGTGCTCGTTTGTCATTCGATCTTGGCCCAATTTCTTTACAACCAGCAGAACTAATGAAAGTGGCCGTGCTGATTTTGATTGCCGCATATACGGCTGATGCTTTAAATGACAAAATTGATTACCATCAGTTTTCGGTTTCGCTTTTAATTCTAGGATTTCCAGTAATTTTGATCTTGTTGCAACCAGATCTCGGTTCGGCTTCGGTGCTAGTCGCTGGTGTTGCAGGAATTTTATTAATCGCTGGTGCAAAACGTCGTTATATCGCGATGATCACGCTGTTGGCGATTGTCTCGGCGGTTGCAGTTGCCGCAGTTGGAGTAGTAGATAAATATCAATTGCGCCGACTTGAGGCATACATCAATCAAGATTCGAATGACAAAGCACTACAAAAAATTGTTTTGCAGGTTCGTTTTGCAAAGCGAGCAGTTTCTAGCGGCGGGTTTTTTGGCAAAGGTTATTTGCAAGGACCACTAACTAACGGCGCATTCATCCCAGTACAGTTCAGCGATTTTCCATTTTCCGCAATTGGCGAGCAGTTTGGCATGGTTGGCGGGTTTGTCGTATTGGGTATTTTTGGTGTGATCTTGTGGCGACTTTGGGCAATCTCGAGATTGTCGCGCACGCGGTTTGATCAGTTATTGGTTGCTGGTATTTTTACAATGCTGTTGTTTCAAGTTTTTCAAAATATCGGAATGACGATCGGGCTTACGCCAGTGAGCGGCTTGCCGTTGCCGTTTATTTCTTATGGTGGTTCACACCTCGTGTCGAGTGGTCTATTGATGGGTCTGTCACAGAGCGTTTACATGCGTCGTTTTCGCTAATCGAACATCCGTGGCGTAGCTATCAGCACGGGGTAGCCTGTGACTACGGGGCGTAAGTCCCACACATTCGATTTTCGCGAAGAAGGTGCGCTCAGTCTCCTGAGTTAGTGCTTAAGCGCGATTGACGAGCCCGCTTAGCGGTGTTCGTTTTTTAGAAGATTTAGAAGGATTTGTTTAATGAGTTCCCCTGAGTTACCAGAACACCCACGAGAAGGTCGATTAGTTTCGCCTGAAGCCACAGAGGCAGCGCTTGTGCGCAAGCCCCAAATCGGTGATACACGCCCAGCACCAATAATGCCAGTTGCCCCGCCGACAGATTCGGCCCCGGCCACTTCTAAAAAAGAGAATCCAATTAGGCGAAATCGTCAAAAAAATTCTAACCAATCGGGTGAGTCATCTGAGTCAAGTGATAATCAAGATCACGAGAAATCGGGTCGTCGCAACCGCCGCGGTGGCCGTAATCGCCGTCGCCGAACTGGCAGCGACCGTGATAGTTCGCGTCCTAACTCTCCGGTCGTCGTCGAGACTGATGCCGAATTAATTGAGCGTCGTCGTGGCAAAGAACGCAATGGTCGTCCATTAGGTCGATACATGATGGTTGTTCAGGCTCGTAAAGAATTTACGCAGGTGGCGATGCTCGAAGGTCGCAGTCTGATTGAGCATTACGTCAGTCGGCCAGCCGACGACAGCGAACAAATTCACGGAAATATTTATTTGGGTCGCGTACAAAATGTTCTGCCTGGTATGGAAGCAGCATTCGTAGATATCGGAACTCCAAAAAATGCTGTTTTATATCGTGGCGATGTGCAGTTCGACAAAGAAGATGTTGTTGAACAAGGTCCTGAGCCACGTATTGAGCACGTTTTGCAAGCGCGACAACTAATTCTTTGTCAGGTGACCAAAAATCCAATCGGGTCTAAGGGTGGACGCCTGACGCAAGAAGTTTCTTTGCCTGGACGATTTGTCGTTCTAATTCCAGACTCGCGTACTTATGGCATTTCAAAGCGTCTCCCAGATGACGAGCGACGAAGACTGCGGTCAATTTTGGATCGCGTTAAACCAGATGAGCACGGAATCATTGTGCGAACAGCAGCCGAGAATGCAACAGAGCACGAACTTCGCACCGATATGACACGTTTGCTCGCGCTTTGGGAAGAAATTAAAGAGAAATCAAAGAAGGCCAGCAGCCCGACATTGCTCTACCGTGAGCCACCACTTGCTGTTCGTGTGATTCGTGAAGAGTTCAGCAGCGACTATCGCGGAATCATCATCGACGAGCGTGAACTGTATGAAGAAGTGCGTCAGTACATCGGCGACTTCAATCCAGAGTTTTTAGATCGAGTTGAGTTCTATGACACTCAGGCTGAGGGTTTATCGTTATTTGAAAGACAACATGTGCATGAGCAAATTCACAAAGCACTTGATATAAAAGTTTGGTTACCATCTGGTGGCTCACTCGTCATCGAACACACCGAGGCGTTGACGGTTATTGACGTCAATACTGGCAAAAATGTTGGCAAGACCAATCTTGAAGAAACTGTTTTCAGTAACAATATTGAGGCTGCTGATGAAATCGCCAGGCAACTTCGCTTGCGCGATATCGGTGGAATCATCGTGATCGACTTCATTGATATGGAGATCCGCGAAAACCGTCGCAAGGTTCTGGATCGTTTCAAGGGAGCCCTTTCACGAGACAAGACCCGCACGCAGGTGTTTGACATCTCTGAGCTAGGGCTAGTTGAAATGACCCGTAAACGAATCGGCGAAGGTTTATTGACCAATTTCGTTGACTCTTGCCCGACTTGTGAGGGTCGAGGAGTCATTGTTGACCATTCGATGCTTGATTAATAGCAATATTCAGTTCACAAACAACCCCAAGTTCACTAATCACACAGATAGGATCTCTCTTCGATATGTACGCGATTATTGCCTCCGGCGGAAAACAAGAAAAGGTCGCTACAGGCCAGCAAGTTCAGGTTGAACTGTTGGGCGTAGCGACTGGCTCAGAAGTTTCTTTCACGCCCGTCATGCTTGTTGATGGCGAAACGGTTCTTGCAACTCCAGACCAACTCTCAAAGGCTTCGGTCAAGGGCAAAGTTCTCGGAGAAGTTGCTGGTGCAAAGATTGATGGTTTCATGTACAAGCGCCGCACTAATCAGCGCCGTCGCTTCGGACACCGTCAGCGATATAGCCTTGTTGAAATTACTTCGATTGCGAAAGGCTAAGTAATGTCGAAAACCAAAGGTGGCGGTTCAACACGAAACGGCCGCGACTCAAACTCTCAAAGACTCGGTGTAAAAGTATTTGACGGCACACTTATCAATGCCGGCACAATTCTTATTCGTCAGCGCGGAACAAAAGTTCATCCTGGCAAGAATGTTGGCAAGGGTAGCGATGACACATTGTTCGCTCTTGTGCACGGAAACGTAAAATTCGCAGAACGTCGTGGCCGCAAAGTGGTCGACGTTAATCCTGCTAGCAATTAATTATTAACTAGCTCGTTAACGCTGATCGCAGCATCTCAACAAACCGTTCACGGTTGACGCGCAACACCACACGGCAATTCGCATTTCTGCCGAGTACTTCTAGATGGTCAACTAGAGATTGGCCACGAGTGTCACCCTCACCAAGGTGAATACGAACATGTTTGCGAATTTCTTGGCTTGCAATAGTCGAGTCGAGCGCAACGCTCATTGCTATCGGGTCTGGTAGGTCAAAGCCCTCAAGTTTGGTTTCGGTTCGACAAAACTCACGCACTTGTCGTTGAATCGACATCGCGAATTTGCCGAGGTCACTCAATGAACTCAACTCTGCGGCAAGTTCGTCTGAGATCACTGCATCAGCCACCGAGACATCCCAACCAACCATTTCGAGCGGTAGTTGTGAATCGAACACGATTCGTGCGGCCTCGGGGTCAGCCCAGACATTGAACTCAGATGCAACAGTTACATTGCCCGGCAAAACGCCGGTGCCGCCCATGATTATGCAGCGGCGAACCCATTTGGCGAAATCTGGTTCGATTGAAAGCACAACTGCAATATTTGTTAGTGGTCCAAGAGTGACAAGATCTATTTCTCCTGGTGCTGATCTAAAAGTTTCAATAATCTGGCGAACTGCATCTTGTGTTGTCGCCACTCGTCCACTTAATTTGAGCCCGATATCGCCCATGCCGTCGGTGCCGTGAACATTTTGCGCAGAAGCGAAATTGCGTACCAATGGTTTGTGTGCGCCAACATGAACTGGTGTTTTTGCCCCGCACATTTCGAGCGTGTACAGCGCTGCCTGCACGCCGAGATCGATCGGCACATTGCCCGCAACAATCGAGATACCAAGAACATTTGTCGTCTTGCTCTTGAGTGCCAAGATCAACGCGACTGCGTCATCAGATGCCGTATCGGTGTCTATCCACATTTTCTGCATCGAGATATTTTGTGTCATGAGATTGTCACCAACATAGATTAGGTGCCGATGCCTTGCGGCAGTTGTGATTCGGGCCAGTTAAGTAACGCAACT
>ERZ889217.478-NODE-478-length-24080-cov-16.147263_pt1 | contig 24080 bp, 23 predicted proteins | sample MGYA00521098_ERZ889217 | MGnify/ENA primary metagenome ERZ889217 (study PRJEB32303, sample SAMEA104408613) | aquatic metagenome | biome: Brackish water; feature: Pelagic; material: water | place: Baltic Sea | collected 2014-06-10T22:04:00 | depth 2,362 m ... | reverse complement strand
ACCACAGCGAGTGCCAACAACCCAACAAAAAAGACGCCGTTAAATTTATCGCGCCAAGCCGGTACGCCAGAAGGTGATGCAGATGTCATGATGTTCCTTTAAAGCAACTGACATCCTAAGTGGATTCATATCATCACTAAAGCTGTTATTTCTGATATATATTATCGGATTAAACTATATTAGAAAGGCTCATGACACCTGAGCAACTGATTACCTTCAGTCACGTCGCTGAACACTTAAACATCAGCCGCGCAGCCACTGCCTTGCACCTATCGCAACCTGCAGTTTCGGGGCAGTTGCAAGCGTTGCAAATTTCATTTGGTGAGGCGCTGTATTACCGAGCCGGCAGAGGCATTGCACTGACACCGGCTGGCCTGCGGCTTTTGGTGATTGCAACCCAACTGCGCGAAAACATGCGCCAAGCACGGGATCAACGCCATGCGGCTCGTACCCTACAGACAGGCCAGTTGCGCATCGGTGCCAGCACTACCCCAGCCAGTTACCTCTTACCAGAGGCCGTGGCCCAGTTCAAAAAGCAGTATCCGGGCATTGGCGTTCAACTGGTGACGGGCAACACCACCGAGGTGCTAAATCGTTTGGCCGATTTGGACTTTGCAGTCATTGAAGGCGAAATACAAGCGGAGATGATTGCCAACCACCGCGCAATCGAATGGCAGACCGACGAGGTTGTGGCGGTGCTGCGCCACGATCACCCCTTTGCCAACCAAACTTTAATCAGTCTACCAGCGCTTGCCGACCAGTCTTTGGTGATGCGAGAGGATGGATCTGGTGTGCGCAACATGGTCATGAAAGCATTTGACGCCATTGATATTCGCCTAACTGACTACTTAGAGCTTGCCGGCGTTGAAGGCGTCAAACAAGGGGTTCGCGCTGGCCTTGGCGTGGGTTTTGTGTCTCAACTCTCGCTTAAGCATGAAAACAGCGAGTTGGTGGGTGTGCCGTTAAAGCCGTCACTTATTCGCGTGATTCGGATCCTTTTGCCTCCACTTGAGCGCCAATCCAGAGGCGCGCAGGCATTCATCGAACAACTGCTCGCAACAGAGTAAACTAATCGTCCAATGAATGACTTACCGCCTCGCGCGTCTTATGGCCAAATCCCCTCGATCTTCTGCTACTCGCCTTACTCGTGACGCCGCGCGTCTCGTGTTTTTGTGCAAGTCTCTTCACGCCTCCGGCAGCCGGATGGAGGATCAGTACTGGGAGTCAGAAATCGAAAGTTTGCTCAGCAAGCTTTTAAAAGGGGGCCAAGACAATGCGCTTGAAAACGCACTCGAACACTTGTCAGAACATGATCCTGACGCTTTCGAAGTGTTGCTCGAACAAACTGAAACTCACACCGAATCATTTACGGCGACACACGAAAAACTTGGCTACGACGTGTTGTTAATCACAGCGCCGTTTGCGGTTTGGACACGTTATCAATTGCCCAAGGGCGTTCTCTCAGAGCGCGAACTGGTGGCACTGACAGGCGCTTTGCAAGACTGCGTTTTGGCGCCTGATGTGACTTTGGCTGCTGTTGGCCAGTTGATCGGCCTCGATGAAATGCCACGCTCTTTCGTGCAAACCTGGGTTTGGTTGCATAAGCTTGGCCAATCGGCCATGGGCGCTAAAAGCAGCGTCCCAGCGCCCAATGTCGCCATGGAGCTTCCTGGCATGCTGGCTGATGCCAAACATCTCGTGATAGCACTGGCTGTGCCAAAAGGGCAGCCTATTTTCAAATGGCAAAGTGATGAAAAAACCACGCGTGAGCAGTGCCTGGCCATGTGGAAGGCTGCTAGCACCCCCGTACTGGGTAACGTCCTAGCGGGCTGTCAGTTTGAAGTGTTGCTGCCTGACGCTTACTACGTCAGCATGCGTGATGCCGACAAACATATCCGACCAATCGCCATTAGAGCAGCATCTCACTGGCTGCAAAATGCGCTTGAAATCCCAGCTTCAGGCATACGTGCCACCATCATTGGCATGGGTGAACAAAAAGCCGATGAATACCGGGTGGGTTACAGCCTCCAAACGCACACAGATGTCATCTACGGCACTGTTTGGCCTGTCTTTGGGCGTGAGGACACCCCTTCTGAAAATAATTTAATGATTGTCGACACCATCGACGAAATCGCTGCTGTGTTACGTGAGTCAGGCATTCGCGATATCCGACGCCTGCCGGGTATTGTGGCGCCTGAGTATTGCGACGACTGCGGCGCCCCGCTGTTTCCCAATCCCTTGGGCGAATTGGTTCATGCCGAGCTTCCCGAGGAAGCCGCGCACGCACCGGCTCATTTTCACTAGCGGCTTGAATGCGCCGGATACGCGCCGATCTTTTTTGTCGAGTTATCGACAACCTCGGTGACATCGGTGTGATGTGGCGACTGGCCCGACAACTTAGCCATGAAAAAAACTGGTTAATCCGACTGTGGGTTGATAACACCAGTGCACTGGCACGATTGTTGCCGAACTTAGACATCCAATGTCGTGTGCAGGACGTCGAAGGGATCTCAATTTGCCATTGGTCGGACCATTTATCAGATCCTCTGATGGCTTCGGTGCAGCCCAGCGATGTGGTAATTGCTGGCTTTTCTTGCGAGCTACCAGACGCTTTCGTCTCCAAGATGCGCCGCGCCAATCCGCCCATTTGGTTCCAACTCGAGTACCTTAGTGCCGAACCATGGGTGAGAGAGTTTCATGGTCGATCGTCACCGCGCCAAGATGGCTTGGCGCCCATTTTCTTTTTTCCAGGTTTTGAATCCGGTACAGGCGGTCTATTACGTGAGGCAGGACTGATCTCGCAACGAGACGCGTGGCAGTCAGACATGGCACAGCAATTGGAATGGTTACGCGCCTTGGGCGTGTCTCTAACCCTAGAGCACAGACCGAACACGCGACTGGTGAGCTTATTTGCTTACGAAGACGCGCCTGTTGACATGCTTTTGAGTGCGTTGGCGCTGACTAATCAGCCCACTATCGTGCTGGTGCCCGGAAATAGCACCTTTGATCGCCTACCCAAAGACTTTAAGCTGTCAAACCACATCCGCTGGCAAGCGATCCCTTTTCTTTCTCAACCCGAATTCGATCGCCTACTTTGGAGCATGGACTTAAATATCGTTCGAGGCGAGGACTCATTTATACGCGCCATATGGGCCAAACGCCCATTTATATGGCATGTCTATCCCCAGACCGAACAAACGCACCAGATCAAACTGAATGCCTGGCTGGCTAGGACAAGCCTACCCAGCCAGGTTCAAACGGCCCTACGACTTTGGGTCACCAAAACATCACTTGACTACACCGCTGATGATGAACCACCACAGCTGGCACACATTCTCAGCCAAACCCTTAAAGCTACCCTTTGGTTTGACTGGCAGTTCGCTAGCGAGAACTTAAGCCAGACCTTGGCTCAAGCGCCTGATCTGGCTAGCCAATTGGATGAATTGAGCCGTCAAAGGCAATCAGACCACCGATTGGCCTAAGAAAATGTAAACTAGCGACTCTGCAACATCTGCCTGCACCTGTCGATGGGCAGGTCCTCTAACGTCGGAGTTTTTTATATGAAAACAGCGCACGAATTACGCGTTGGTAATGTCATTATGGTCAACGGGGAACCCCTCGTTGTGCAGCGCGCGGAATACAACAAATCTGGCCGAAGCTCAGCTGTTGTTAAGTTGAAGTTCAAGAACCTTTTGAGCGGCTCAGGTAGCGAATCAGTTTACAAAGCTGATGAGAAGTTTGAAGTTGTTGTTCTTGATCGCAAAGAATGCACCTACTCTTATTTTGCCGACCCCATGTATGCTTTCATGGACGAAGAATACAATCAGTATGAAGTGGAAGCCGACAGCATGGGCGACGCCCTGCACTATATTGAAGATGCCATGAAAGTCGAAGTGGTGTTCTATGATGGCCGTGCGATTTCAGTTGAAATGCCCACATTGGTTGTGCGTGAAATCACTTACACCGAACCCGCTGTTCGTGGTGATACTTCTGGAAAAGTCATGAAGCCTGCCACCATCAACACCGGCTACCAATTGCCAGTCCCGCTTTTTTGTGACATCGGTGACAAAATTGAAATCGACACTCGCACGGGTGAATACCGCAGCCGCGTGATGTGATTTCTCTAAGGCATTAAGTTTTGAGTTTCTAGATTTATCCAGCCTCAAATTTCAGCGGGGGCTGGGTAAATCTTAGACAGATCATTTCATACCGAATCTAACCGTGCGCTTATTGCAACTGTTCGCCCGTCAAAAACTCGGGTAATGCCACCACCGCAATGCCCTCTTCAATCAACTCAGCGCGCTCTTGATGCGTGGCTGTTCCTCGGATGGCTCTCTGGTCGGCCTCTCCTTCGTGAATTCGTCTGGCCTCATCAGCGAAACGAGGACCCACGTTCTCGGTTGCTGTGATTAGGGCGCGCATCTGTTGCAAAGCAAGGGCTTGCCGTTGAAATTGTTCGTTTTGGGTGACTGATGCGCTTGCCATGGACACAGCAGCGGCACTAGGCGCCACAGCTTTACCAAAATTCAATCGTGGTGCCGACGGCATTTTTTGAATCGATGCGCTTTGACACATTGGGCACGCCAATAAACCTCGACTAGTCTGATCATCGTAATCATCATGCGAAGCAAACCACCCTTCAAAAAGGTGACCCGACTCGCATTGGAGGTTGAAGACTTTGTACGCCATGTTATGTATCTAGGGGCATCTGTGACAATTTCAAGACATAGTCTGAGTATAGGCCAACCTTTCTAGCCAAAGGTCAGACGTGGCACCGCCTCAAGCAGTCTTTGGGTCACCGGATGGCTGGCGTGGTTAAGCACTTGCTCGGCCGTGCCTTGCTCAACAATCTCACCGGCATCCATAATAGCCACCTCATCAGCAAAATACTCCACCACCCCGAAGTTGTGCGTAATGAACAGGTAAGCCATGCCGGTCTCACGCTGTAAGTCATGGAGTAAGTCGAGAATCTGCGCTTGAACCGATACATCAAGCGCCGAGGTTGGCTCATCAAGAATCAACACACGGGGCTCGACGGCCAAGGCCCGTGCGATCGCAATTCGCTGACGTTGCCCACCAGAGAACTCATGTGGGTATCGCGTGGCCGTATCGAGCGGCAGCCCCACTCGGGTCAAGAGTTTGGCAACGCGTCCCTGGCGTTCACTTGGCGATAGGTTGGGTATAAGTGCCGCAACCCCCTCTTCTAAAATCTCACCGACGCGCATCCGCGGATCCAGTGATGCAAATGGATCCTGAAACACGATCTGAATATTTGCACGCAGTGCCATTAAGGCTTGTCTGTTTGCACCGAGTAGATCCAAGCCTAAAAGTTTGACCACACCAGAGGCGACAGCAGTGCCGTCAAGAAGCCGTAACAACGTTTTAGCGACAGTTGTTTTGCCGCACCCCGACCCACCAAGCAACGCCAAGGTCTGACCCCGTCGCAATTCAAACGAAACCCCCGACACAACTTGGTTGACACCCACTTGGCGCCTTAGCCATCCTTGACGGATGGGGTAGCCTACCCGAAGACCTTGCACTGACAACACCACTTCTGCGAAGGGTAAGTCCTCTGATTCACTTCTTTCGTGCTGACGTTTCTGTCCTTCAGCCGATAGTGGACGACCACGCTTTTCAAAGGTCGGGATAGCATCAAATAATTCACGTGCATAGGGGTGCTTGGGCGCTGTAAAGAAAGTCTCGGCAGGTGCGGTTTCAACAATTTCGCCATGACGCATCAACGCCACGGTATCAGCCACTTTACGAACCACAGCCAAATCGTGAGTAATAATCAGTACCGCCATGCCGAACTCTTTTTGAATATCAGCCAACAAATCCAAGATTTGAGCCTGCACAGTCACGTCCAACGCCGTGGTCGGTTCGTCAGCAACGAGCAGATCCGGTTCAGCGGCCAAAGCCATGGCAATCATGATTCGTTGCTTTTGGCCCCCAGAGAACTGGAACGAAAAGTCGTCAATGCGCACATCAGGCTCAGGAATACCGACACGTTTAAGCCACTCAATGGCTTTGTCACGCGCAGGCTTACCGCGTAAAGACGTATGCGCTCGAATAGCTTCTAACAATTGATCGCCCACGCGCATCACTGGATTTAAACTGGTGCCCGGTTCTTGAAAGATCATCGCTGCCCGACCACCACGAATGCGCTGCATCGCCGATTCAGGCAACGCGTTGACATCAACGCCATCGAGAAAGATTTTCCCATCAACCACCTCAAGCGCATCAGGCAGCAGCCTCAATAGCGCCATGGCTGTCATGCTTTTGCCTGAGCCCGATTCACCCACCAACGCGAACGTCTCGCCGCGCTTGACTGTCAAAGCCAGCGATTGAACTGCATAGCGCAAACCCTCGTCATGATCGATGGCAATGGTCAGGTCCTCAACTCGCAAAACATCTGTTTTTTCAATGCTCATCAGTTGCTCTCCCGCTTGAGCACGGCTAGCAGTCGGTTGCGACGCGTCGGTCTAAAGCCGCGGCTGCGCGGATCAAAGGCATCTCGCACACCATCGGCAAACAGATTAGCAGCCAGCACCATGGTCAACATAAACACGAAGGCGGCTAATAACGTCCACCAAATCATCGGGTCGCGCGACATCTCTAAGCGTGATTTGTCAATCATGGTGCCAAATGAATTCATCGTTGGATCCACCCCGATCCCGAGATAAGACAACACCGCCTCATAAAGAACCAAACCGGAGAACTCCAACACAATGGTAATGAGCACGATGTGCATCACATTGGGCAGCAAATGGCGGGCAATGATTTTCAGGTGCGAAATCCCAAAAGCACGCGATGCCTGAACATACTCAAGTTCACGTAATTTAAGCGCCTCTGCACGCAGCAGCCGGCAAAGTCCAGCCCAGCCTGTCAAGCCAAGAATCATGCACAACAAAAACAAACGCAAGTCAGCGCGTTGCGCCGCCGTTGGAAACAACTCAGGGTTGGTATCAATATAGACCTGCATCATCAATACCGCCGCTGCTATCAACAACACGCCTGGGATCGCCGTGAGCGTGGTGTAAATGTATTGAATGACATCATCAACCCAGCCCTTAAAGTACCCCGCGGTCAAACCAAAAATGATGGCGGGTGGCAACATTGCCACTGTCGTTAAACTACCAATAACCCAGGCTGTTCTAATGCTTTTTAGCGCTTGCCAAAGGACATCATTGCCCGTGCGATCAGTGCCAAACACGTGGTACCCACTGGCCAAGCCAAATGTGACCCCGAGCAAAAGACAAACCATAAACATGGTGATGATCACTGGGCGCCAAGCCACCTCGCAGTGGCCACACCAAATTTCGTGCAAGACAGCGCCCCAACCGAGAGAGGGCTGGTTTTCAGGTCCGTTTTGAGCACCTCTTTTGGTCGCTTTCAGACGGCGCGCACGACTGATTAGGGCGATCAGCAATCCAGCCAGAACGAGCGCGGCCAATAAACCAGCACCACCACCGACACCAGCCCGATAAAGCACATCCGAGAGCCACTGCTCTTCTGGGTTGTCCAAGTGTTTGCCACCAAACTTCAATCGCGGGAAGTCACGAACGGGCTCACCACCGTCTTGCAAAATGGTTTCCTTGGTGAATTGCAACCAACCCAAGGGCGCAGAAAATGTTTTTTCTTTGTGTAGCAAAGCGGTGTCCGACAAAAGCGTGTCGAGTAATGACACCACTTGGGGCGAATAGACCACCGCCGCACCGGGTGGCGCATTAGGGGCAGGCGGTAATCGAGGTTGGAAATGAACCGAATCCAACAACCCAACCAACACAAAAAACAACAACACCACGCCTGCACTCATTGATGAACCACTGCGAGCCACGCGCGACCACGTGGCTTTGGCCGTCTCAGAACGGCTGATCTGCCAGGCGTACAGCGCAACTATGGCTACTAGCGCAAACAGTGCGATATCCGTCCACAAGAAAACGAAGTTTGGCATGTTATTCAAACCTCACTCGTGGGTCAGCCAAGGTGTAAGAAATATCGGCCATTATCAAACCCACGATGTAGAGCGATGCCCCAAGAAACACCATGGCCCTGACAATCGAAAAGTCCTGCGCATTAATGGCATCGATGGTGTAACTACCCAAACCTGGAATCCCAAAAAAAGACTCAGCGATCAAGCTGCCCATGAACAACAACGGTAAGGCCGAAACAGCGCCCGTCAAAATGGGCAGTGACGCATTGCGCAAAACGTGTTTAAACAACACAAGTCTTTCACTCAGCCCTTTGGCTCGCGCTGTGCGCACATAGTCTTTGCTGATCTCCTCTAAAAACAGGCTCCGATAAAACCTTGCCTCTGGGCCAAGCCTAGAAATAATGGCCACAACAATGGGCAAAGCCAAAAATTTGACCATATCCCAGCCACCGACGAACCCGGAGTAAGGCACCAGTCGCAGTACTTTGGCAAACAGCCATTGCCCAGCAATGATGTAAAAAAGTCCCGAAATCGACAGCATCAGAACGCACAAGACCACACCCCAGAAATCCAATCGAGTGGTTCTAAAAAATATCAACAACAAAGCAAACGAAATACTTGCCAAAATACCGAGCGCAAAACTCGGCACTGCCAAAGCCAAACTAGGCCCCATTCGATTCTTGATCTCCCAACCGATATCGCGACCATCGTCAGACTGCCCGAAATCAAATTTCAAAAGTGGCACTGATCGTTGATAAAAAATCGTGTCCGTCAGACGTTCTGTCCCAGAGGCTGACGTATTGACGAACAGCGGCTTGTCATAGCCACGTTCAACTTTCCACTTTTCAATCGCATCAACGCTAACCCGCTGCCCACCGATGGCCAAGCGAGCCATGTCGTCCGGGGTATTGACGGCAAAAAACAAGAGGAAGGTCACCAGGTTGACACCGATTAAGATCAACACGCCATACATCAATCGACGAATCACATAGGCTGTCATGGTTGCTCCTCGCTACTAGCGCGGGTCAGCGCGGTTCGGGTTTGCTGACGACGCAAGGTTCGCCAGGCTGGCCACACCAACACAGCCAACGCCAAAGCCACTAGCAACAACGGCCACCAAATAGGCTGATTCCACTGGGCGATTCGTTCGACCCGAAGCGCTGGGTCGATGCGTACATATTGAAGCGTGTTACGAACCATTTGCGTGGGTTTGGCGTTATGGACCCACTGCTGATAGGCACCGCCCGATTTGGGGTAAAAACCAAACATCCACGGGGCATCGTGTTGTAGGATTTTTACCATTTGATCGATGATGGCTTCCTTTTCTGGGCCATCGGGCAAGTCACGCATTTGAACAAACAAGGCGTCGTAATCTGGGTTTTGGTAGTTGGCTGCGTTTTCACCGCCTTGACCTGCTTTGATTTGTTTGCCGTATAACAAAAACAAGAAGTTTTCCGCATCGGGGTAATCAGCAATCCAGCCCCACATGAACATTTGCGCCACACCGCGTGACATTTTTTCTTGAAACCGGTTGTAATCCGTCGCTCGAATATCGAGCTGAATGCCAAGCAAGCCGAATTGGCGTCGCATCCAGTCCAATGACGGACTCGAGCCACCGGTGCCGGCAGCCGAATCAAAATACAGCACCAGCGGTTCACCCGTCAGCGCATGGCGCCCGTTCGGATAACCCGCCTCGGCTAAGAGCGCCTTCGCTTGCGCCAGTGACTTGCGCTTGGGCTTGCCATCGACCATGTCATAGATGGTTCGATTTACACCTTCAGGGGCCTCTTGATAACCCAAAATGCCTGGAGGCACAGGCCCAAATGCCGGTTGCGCTTGCCCCTGCTCAAAAATAGCGATGTATTCCTCCCAATTAAAAACGATGCTGAGTGCTTGCCGCAGCTTTCGATTTTTTTCGGCTTGTTCAGGGGTATCACCTTGGCCAACCACAGGATCCAACATGTTAAAGCCAAGGTAGAAAATAGATGCCTCCACTGTCGTGGGCAGCTGAATACCGCGTTCCTCATAGAGCGCGGCTCTTTCAACGGAGTCGCTCGCAGCCACCAACATTGACACGCCGATGTCACCCCGGCTCGCCTGAGGCAAATCGTAATAACCTTGCATGAACTTGCCTTGCAAGGGGATGCTTTCTTTTTCAATATTAAAAACCAAACGATCCACAAATGGGGTCATTTTGCCGCAATCTTTAAGCAGGCCACGCGCACGATCGCCAGGCTCGCCCTCACATGGGTATGGCTCACCACGAAAATTGGGGTTGCGCGCCAACACATGACGACGATTTTGCAAAGACTCAACCATCATGTAGGGGCCTGTACCAACGGGCCATGTGTTTAGCGATAGATTGTGATCGATCATGCCGGCTTGGCTGTAAAAGCGATCAGCCTCCCATGGGATGGGCGCTGTAAAAGTCATTGCCAACCAGTACTTAAACTGCGGGTAGCTGCCATTGACCCGTATGCGCAGTGTGTGATCATCGAGGGCTTGCACACCTTCGAACCCATCAGTGCGAAGATCGAGCCATGGCAGCTGATTTTCACCTGGCGCCAAGGATTCGCGTTGCGTGGCGTCCTGCGCTTTGAGTTGCTCGCCAAAAGCTGCAAAACCTACCACGTGCTGGGCCAATGTGGAATAAATGGGTGAAGCGACTCTCGGGCTGGCTAAGCGACGAAAGGCATAAACGTAGTCATGTGCAGTTAGTTCACGGGTGCCAGTCTGCGGGAAGTCGGTAATGGCGTAACGGTCAACTAAAGCATCAGGTGCAAGCGGGTAGTAAAGGTATTGCCCATCGGCTGATTTTGCAAAAGCAGGATGCGGCTGGTAGCGAATACCAGGCGTTAACTTAATTTCATAAACGCTTTCGTGCACCTGGTCAGGCGGTGCCGTGAGCGGTAAAACCTTGCCTGAAGCATCAAAATAGGTCGGCTCAGCAACGGCTTTAGCCGCTCTGGCAATCAATTCGTAGGGCCGCTTTAGATAGTGATACCCGTACAAAGGTTCATAGATGTTGTAGGTGTAGGGCGTTTCATCAGAAGAGTATGACCGCGCGGGGTCGAGATATCGTGGTGATCGCTGCGTGAAGGCGGTAAAAAGCGTGTTCTCATGCTCTTCGCCATCAGCATACGGACTGTTGATGGGATTACCAGCAGGCTGGCAAGCACTCAACGCAAGGGTGGCCAGCATCACAAAAGCGACACAGGCCGAACGACGGAATGCCCGTAAAGCGATTATTTGTCGCACTTGCCATTCCTCCAACACTCGTAGCGCCAAACCCATGGTGGCGTTGGGTCAGATTCAGCCCAGATGCCGCGCTTGGCCGCCTTGGCTTGCGCTTGCAGTGACATCAGACTGTTATCACGCAAATACTTGCCACCCCCTTGCTGGTTGGCCCATGCCATACCCGCCAATACTAACGCTTGATTGACGGTGGTCAGAGCGCCGCCATCCTTTAATGGCACATCGCAAATATGACGACCATAGCGATCGGTCTCAAAGCACAAAAGCTTGACGTTTTGACCAGCGACCTGTTTTGCCAAAAATTTTCTTGCCGCCTCAGCATAAGGCTGCCCGGGTCGGTCGCTGCCTGAACTCTTTTCTGGGCTGTCGATGCTCGCCAAACGAATTCTTTCATTGGCGGCTTGCCTCAGCGTCAAGGTATCGCCATCAGCCACCTGCACCACCTTACCGACTAACTCGTACGTTTGACTGGTTTGCGATTTTGTCGACCACCACGTGGCCGAGCCCAGCAGTCCCGTTGCTAACAGGATTGCCGAAAGTGATCGCCCACTAATAAGCCGCTTAAAAACCTGCTGAACCTGTTGAACCACTGGTGACATACACAACTCCGGACAACATCAAAGGCGATTGACCGGGTTTGAAGACACTAAAGCCATTTCGCCCGACGAAATAGAGCATACAACGTCCCGCAAGCGGTTGCCATTAGGCCTAAAACCATATAGTACCCATACTTAAACTTGAGTTCTGGCATGTTCTCAAAATTCATGCCGTAGATGCCAGCCACCGCCGTTGGTATGGCAATAATGGCTGCCCACGCCGCCAATTTTCTAGTGGTGTCTGTTTGGCGAGCTTGTTCAATCAGCATCCCTGCTTCAAAGGCGAATGACAAGTCGTCACTCAGATTCGAAAACAATCGATCCATGCTTTCAATGCGTCGGGACAAGGCCAAAAAATGCTCTCGGGTGTGCTCGGCAATAGGATCAAGCTTTAAACGCGCCAAGCGGGCACAGACCTCTCCCAAGGGTTCAATCGCGTTGTGGAATCGATGGAAATCACGCCTCAACATGTAGAGCTGCTGAATGGATACTCGATTCATCGCGACTTTGATTAATGCCCGTTCAGTGCGATCGACCCGGCGCTCAAAGCCTTTATAAATTTCGGCATAGTGATCTAACAATCCGTTTAAAAGATCGACCAAGATGTGGTCACACCCACGGTCAATCCGGTGTCGCATTTTTTCTAAGCGAGTCCTCATGTCCGCATGCGATGGTGAGGGTCCCGTTCGCACCGTGAATAAAAATCGTTGCCCCAAAACAAATCGAATCGTCCCGAAATGGGGACGTTGTCGGTCTGTTTCCATTTGAACCGATTGCGCAATCAGCAACAAGTTTTCGTCATAGTCGGTAAAACGAGGGTGGCTATGTTCTCCGGTCAAATCCGAACACAGCTCGGATCCAAGTCCCAATTGTTCGGTAAATGCCTGCAAGATATCCAGTGGTGGGTTATGTAAGCCAATCCACACCAAAGCGTCTGGGCGCAACAAAGCCGCACCAACCTGATCGATCCTTAAAGCGCGTGGCTCTTGTCCAGAAACATACAGGTAAGCCGCCATGATGGATGAATGCTCGGGTTTATTCGTCACATCCGCTGTCAATTGTTCGACTGATTCACTCATTTATTTTCCTGCTGCGTGATTTAATCTGGCTATTGATGAATTATTTCTTTTGGCACCACGAACCCACGAAATTACCCTATTTAGATGACAGGCAATCACTCATGACAAAAACTGAGCTGTGCCACCCACGATCAAGCGTTCGGCTCCTTTTTGATAGCCTCATATTATTTAGGGTTCATGAGTAATGGTGACAAACCGGACGGTTTCGACACATTATGATTGGTTTTGTCAACGGTTGAACGAACACTGCCTTCAAACCGTGGATTCAAGTACGAAGTGCAACTTTGATTAATCAGGTGGGTTGGCTGAGAATGTTCTAGCATCTCAGATTTCCAGACCGCCAAGTCAAAGTCACCTTATGAGCTACAAACATCTCAGCCAAACTGAACGTTATCTGATTTATGCGCTTATGAAAGCAGGACATTTGCCCGTCGAGATTGCCAAACGGCGTTTCGAACCAAGACCTCACAAATATGCAATGGGACCAGAAAAGCAGCAGATACGGCTGCATTCCAAGCGTAAAGCGCCAGCGCTAAAGGACTGTCGCAAGCTGATGCACCGACTGCCTCCTCATAAGTACCCATACGCTCTGGCGACAGGGCCAGTCGAACCGCCGCAATGTTTGCCTTTTTGTTTGACATCTTGAACTTAAAGCCTTAAGCTAAATACTCTTGCTATGGGATTAGTGGGCGAAAGCCTCCCCCCGTGGACACACGATAGATTGAAAAAACCCACCCCGCACGGTGGGTTTTTTTCTTTCGAATCACACTTCTTTCTCATCCTTGGCAGTAAAGTTTTTCCAACTTCAAATCAAAATAAGACGTTGGTCAAATCCCGCTAAATCGATACGCCGATGAACCATACCCCCACAAAAGCCGTCAGTTCATGTACTTTTAGAAGCCGCATGATTAGATCATCTTTTGATAATTTTTTCCCGCCCGATGCATTCAAGTTGCAGCAAAAAAAAACAGGCAATCACTCATGACAAAAATTGTGTATTTGGACAGCGACACCCTACCCTATCCCATCGCCAAGCCTGAATGGGTCAGCGAATGGCTTAACCTGCCGGCAACGCCTCAGGAAACAGAGGCGGTGGTCAAGGCACTTGATGGTACTGAAATATGTATAACCAATAAGATTCGATTGACACCGGCCATCCTCGCGCGCTGCCCAGAACTTAAATATGTTTGTGTCTCAGCGACAGGTTATGACTGCATTGATTTACAGGCCTGCCGCGAACATGGTGTTATGGTCAGCAATGTGCCTGGCTATTCGCGTCAAAGCGTGGCCGAAAGTGTCATCGGCAGTATTTTTGCGCTTCGACGTAACCTGATGACCTATCAAACCATTGGTAAAACCCGTTGGTCTGAATCGGCTCATTTCTGTGTTCATGACCGGCCTATCAACGATGTTCGAGGGACTGTACTGGGCATTTTTGGTCAAGGTGCCATCGGCGCCGAAGTCGCGCGCCTGGCCCAAGCCTTGGGGCTCAGCGTGCTGTTTGCTGAGCACCGAGGTCGCACGGATGTGCGTGATGGCTATACCCGTTTTGAGACAGTGATTGCGAGCGCTGACATCCTCAGCCTGCACTGCCCACTGACACCCGCAACGCAATCGATGATTGGTCAAGCTGAGATCGCACACATGAAACCGGGCGCACTATTGATTAACACAGCACGCGGTCCACTTATCAATGAAAACGCCGTGATTGATGGTCTAAAAAGCGGTCATTTGGGTGGTGCTGCCTTGGACGTAATCGTGACTGAACCACCAACTGGAAACGAAGCGCTGTTAAAGCTTGAGCACCCCAACCTCATCATTACCCCTCACGTGGCCTGGGCTGCACACGATGGGTTGTCAAGGCTTGCGGCAGGCATCACTGAGAACCTTCAGGCCTATCGCGTCGGTCAACCCATCAACGTGGTGAGTTAGGCCACTTTTGAACACGCCCACAAAGTCGCCCAAGCAAGCCCCGATTTGGCAGGCACACGCCAAACTCGTGTTTGTCGCATTATGCTGGGGCACAACGCTTATCGCTGGGCGAATCGTCGCCCAAAACCTCCCAAATCTCACGGCAGCAAGTAGCCGCTTTTTGATTGCTGCCTTGATCTTCGTGGTGCTATTACGCAGTCAAGGACCCTTACCAAAAATAAACGCCAAACAAGCCTTAGTGACAGCAGCCATGGGTTTGACCGGGGTGTTTTGCTTTAACTTTTTCTTCTTCACTGCCCTTGAAAAAGTTCCTGCCAGCAAAGTGGCTCTAATCGTTTCACTCAGCCCAATCCTGACGGCATTAGCGGTATCTTTTATTTTGAAAGAAGGGCTTAGCTTTCAGCGGTGGTGTGGGATTGTGTTGGCTTTTTTTGGGGTCTCAATTGTTATTACCCAGGGTCAAGTACACGAAACCTTGCACTACTTCGCCAATTCATTTGAATCTGGTGAAGGATTTATGATGCTATCGGTTTCCAGCTGGGTTGCTTATACGGTCTTGGGGCGCTTTGCGCTGGTGGGTTTAACACCTTTACAAGCGACCACGTACGCCGCACTTTGGGGCACAGCAGGCTTGCTTCTGGCCACGCTCAGTGACATCCCCCTTTGGCACGCGGGGATGGTGACATGGGAAAACGCATTGGGCATTCTCTACATCGCGACCTTTGGGACAGTGATTGCTTCTCTCTGGTTTCTTCAAGGCGTACGCGTCCTTGGCCCTGCAAGAACAGCCGTCTACTCCAACCTGACACCCATCTTTGGTATTGTTTTGGGTTATCTTATTCTCTCTGAACCCATAGACCTATCAATGATTATTGGCGGTGCTATTGTCATCCTGGGTGTAACTTTGACCAACCGTGCCCGAGCTTAATATCCCCGCTGACAGAGAAACAAATGATGACCGCTCTGAATATAAAAAAAATAGTCGCCCAATGGTTCTTGTTATTCTCAATTACTGCGCTTGGCAGTGTTGCTGCGGCAATTGAAGTCGGTGATAGTCTAATCATCGATCATTTAAAAACCATTGACGGCCAAGTGCTCACCCGTGAAAGCCTAAAAGACAAATATTTGGTTATTCAAGTCTGGGCTACTTGGTGCCCATATTGTCATCGTCAAAACCTAAATCTTATCGAACTGGCCAATCGAACCAAAGGCAAGCCTTTGGAAATCATCGCATTATCTGTGGATCGCAACCCGGCTCTAGTACCGCCCTATTCGCTTAAGCATGGCCTGAATTTTACTGTGGCCATGATGACCCCTGCGCTTAATAAAGCTATCGGCAAACGCCGTGGTGTACCTGAGCTTTATGTGGTTGACCCGACAGGCAAAGTGGTTCAAAAGGATTGGGGTGAAATGATTGATTTAGACGTCTACGACCTAGCCGATTACGTTAAGTAGCCAACCGAAGCGATTACTCGCTTTGTATCGACAAGAACACGTTGTAGGCATTCATGCGATTGGCAGCACGAAACAAGGGATAAGAAGCGTATGGTGACCAATCCACTGCCTTGTAGGCCTCATCAAAATCATCAAGGTTACGGGCGGGCTCGTACATGTTGTCACGTAGAAATTGCAGATAATCGCGGGTGAACAGTAAATCTTTCGCCGGATCAGTTGAAAACGGACCATGACCAGGTACCGCTACTGAGGGCGCGATCTTGATGAGTCGATTCAAAGATGAAATCCAACCTGCACTATCGGCGTTACCCACAAAGGGAATCCGGCCTTGAAACATCAAATCACCAGCAAACAAAACGTCCTCTTTGGGCACGTAAACAGCCAAGTCATCAGGCGTGTGTGCTGGTCCGACTTTCATCAACTCAAACGGCCAACCGCTTAGCACAACAGTCTGGTCAGTGCTGACCCACTGGTCAGCGGCTTGCAGTCGCGTTTGCTCGTTAATCCAAGGTGCCAACTCCTCTCTAGAGACCTCAAGACGAAGTCTCGCTGTGTCTGAGGTCAAATAAACTTTGCCTTGTTCCTGCGCAATGATGGTCGCACCCACGTCTCGAAATGCCTGCAGACCATACACATGATCAGCGTGGTAGTGCGTCACAATGACATGCGTGATTGGCTTATTGGTGATGGTTTTGATCTCTGTAATCAGCCGTTGTGCCAACGCAGGCGAACCCAAAGCATCAATCACCACAACGCCTTCCGGTGCTATGACCACACCCGCGTTTGAGATGAAATTTTGATTCAGTGGCGTACCAAGAGCAAACAAACCCTCTGCGTAATAAGTATTGGGCGATACTTGTGTCAGCTTTAATTGGGTAGATTGCGTCCACGCCGCAAAACTGATCATCGAGCCAGCCAACAAGAACCCAAGCGCTAGAAAAGTACGTGCCATTTGCTGGATTTTCATGACGTAGCCCTGAAACGAGATCGACATCACGGCTTGATGTAGGCGTAACCGCCCACTTGTTGCAATTCGGTCAGCTTAACGACGCCAGAGCGCGTGAAATCGGCCTCGAGAATGAATTGATCAGGACTTAAATCACGACCCATCAATGTCAGCTCACAGACATAAATATCAACCCCGCGGGATTTCAAATCAGCAATCAATGGCGCATAGGCAATCTTGCTCGCTGCGTCGGTTGCACCCTCCATAAACATATCAACGCCATCAGCGTGGGCCACGATCGCCAACTTGGTGGCTGGCACTGTGTCCAATTGATTGCGAATGCTGCGCAGTCCTTTCAAGCCTTGGGATTTAGCATCATCAAAATGATAGACCACCATTGGCGTGACAGTTGTTTGCGCTTGACTTGGAGTACCTGACAGAGCAAAAGCAAAACATACGGCCATCAGGATGGCTGTCATCACGCTCTTGAGTACACTTTTCATGTCCTACTCCTAATAAAACAGGCGCCTTTGGCGCCCGTTCAATTGCGCTGACTCAATCCAACGCCTCACCTGCCATCAAAGTGTCATCATGACAGTGGTGCAAAGCCTGGATTGCCTTCAGCGCCAATAATTTTGGGCATGTTCGGGGCAACCGCTTTGACCGTCTTTGTGTTGCGCAGATAAGCGGCAACCACGTCCCAGATGGGTTCACCACCTTGATCTCGAGCAGCCTCAGAAACAGGCGCCCAACCCGCAACCTTATAGTTCTTGCCTGCGTCAATCAACTGACCATTCAGACGCATGTCTGAAATACGATTGCCAGAATCGGCAGCTGGATTGATGGTGTACTCCAAGCCGCCAACGCGAACCATGTCACCACCTTGTTGGTAATACGGATCAGGGTTAAACAGGTTATCTGCAACATCTTCAAGCACAACTTTGATCATCTCACCCGACATTGGCGTGAGCGTCGTATAGGGGTAGGTAATGGCTGTTTGATCGAGCACGTGCTCCATCAGAATATCTTGTCCAGGCAACAACGAAGTGCCCCAGCGAAAGCCTGGTGAAAAAGCAATCTCAGCGTCTTTCATTTGAATCAAGGCATCAACGATGACCTGGTCAAAGGTCCCGTTAAAATTGCCTCGGCGATAAAGCGTACCTTCCGTCTGAGCCAAAACCTCATTGAGTTTAGCCTCGTGCGGCGCACGCACTCTCTCAATCAAACTCACCATCTCAGTGTCAGCAGGAATCAAGTCAGAGAAAATCGGTAACAACTTGTACCGGAAATCGGATACTTTGCCGTCCTTCACATCAAAATCCAAAACGCCCAAGAACTTACCGTTCGAACCAGCATTAGTGACCAGTGTGACGCCCCCAGGATTTTTAACTTGAACCGGTGAGGGTACGCCATCGTGAGTGTGACCACCCATGATGGCGTCAATGCCGCGCACGCGACTGGCCATCTTTAAGTCCACATCCATGCCATTGTGCGAGAGAACGACAACGACTTGAGCGCCCTGCGCGCGCGCTTCGTCGACTGTCTTTTGCATGTTTTCTTCTTCAATGCCAAAGGTCCAGTTCTCCACAAAATAACGTGGGTTAGCAATCGGCGTATATGGGAAAGCTTGCCCGATAACGGCCAATTTCACACCATTCATTTCACGCATGGTGAACGCATCAAAAACAGGGTCTCCAAAGTCGGCGGTTTTGATGTTCTGAGCCACAAAAGAGACCTTGCCAGCGAAATCCTTTTCAACAATTTCCATGACCCGGTCTTCCCCTAAGGTCATTTCCCAGTGCGCAGTCATGATGTCAACACCCAGGGCCAAACAGGCATCAACCATGTCTTGACCGTCTGTCCAAAGCGCCGTGCCAGAGCCCTGCCAGGTGTCACCACCGTCAAGTAGCAATGCGCCTGGGCGAGAGGCCTTGAGTTGCTTAACCAACGTTGACATGTGGGCAAAGCCACCGACCTTACCGTAGGTTTGCGCTGCAGGCGCAAAGTCCAGATATGTGAAAGCGTGCGCATCGCGCGTATCTGGCTTTACACCATAGTGTTTGAGCAGATACTCACCGACCAAATGCGGCGGCTTGCCGTACATCGAATGAAAACCCAAATTCACATTGGGCTCTCGGAAATAGATGGGCTTTAACTGGGCGTGACAGTCCGTGAAGTGCAAGAAATGCACGTTCCCAAACTTGGGTAAGTTGTAGAAAGCGTCAGCCGCCGTTTGCGCAAACCCCATGCCGGGTTTTAAGGCCAAACCTGCCGCTGAGGCCATGGCCAACATTTGCATAAACTCTCGACGATTCATACTCATCACGCACATCCAATTAAAAAATTGATAAAAAATGAAAAACTGAAAACCCTGAGATGCAATAGCTACCCGTAACCGTTAAGAAAGGAATCTTAGTTACTGGTAAGAAAAGACAATCAAAAGAAAATGTAAGAACCAATGAAAGAAAGGGTCCGAAGACCCTCTCTTTCATATTCTTTTATTGGTTAACGGGCGATGCCGGATCCAATAAAAGAGCCATGACGTCTTTCATTTGCTGCTCAGTGAGCAATTTGAAATGCGCCATGCGTGGCATGTTGCTGCAAGCGTTATAAGCCTTAGAGTTGTTGATACGATTCCAAGTGTATTCAACAATCTCTTTGCTATTGCCACGCAACTTGCCGTAGCCTAACAATGACGGACCGATCGTGCCGTGCGAGATTTCAGCCTTGGTCACTTGATGGCAGTTGTAGCAACCACCACCGTTGACTGTTTTATCACTGTCTTTCCAAGTTGAACCACGGCCACTTTGTGCGACTTTCTCGCCGGCTTTCCAGTCACCCATGTAGACACCATCAGAGGGTGGCTTAATCGCCGCAAGTGCTGCGGTTTGTAGCGCAATGGCCTTTTTTTGCCCTTCAGGAGAATTAAGGACAGCTTTGTCAGAACAAAGGACTTGGATCTCGTCTGGGTAAATTCGACTCTTATCGGCAATCCCTTGGGTTCTGAAACTGCTTTCCATGATGGCCATCACTGCCGGATCAACGGCTTGAGCGCTCACCCCAAAAGACAGGCCAAATAGCACCGCACCCAAAACAACCGACCTATTCATCATTTGATTTTTCATGTTGATGTTCTCCACTATTTGATCAGCGCTTCAGGCCCGGGGTATTCATTTCACCCCCGTCTGCTTTGTTAGCCATGTAAATTGACAAAGCCACTGTCACGTCCGAACCATAAATCGGAAACGGCATGCGTTGTTGGCGGTAGCAATCATTCAAACGACGCTGCATGGTCCAGAAAGTACCGCTCGAGACGCGATAGGCGGGCCAATTGCCCCACCCAGCCGCGGCACCCTCTTTCTGTGTCAAATTTGGCAAGTCTTGCATCCGAATGCGTTGGCCATCAACGGCATGGCATGACGCACAAGAAAAGTCCATCGGCCCACCTTGCAAGAAAAAGATCTTTTCGCCCAAGGCGACCATTTCTTTTTCTTTTGGATGGCTGGCGGGTACTTTGATGGGCATGCCCTTAGATTGGCCGACGATATAGGCAACCATCGCTTCCATGGGCTGACGAACGCCTTTGCCAAACGAAGCCTTGACGACTTCGGCCTGAGGAATACCTTGAAGAGTTTCCATACAGGTCATCAGTCGTGACTCAAGGTCTTGGACTTTGCCCGTGTCAGCGAAGTAGCGTGGCAACTGAGCGGCAGCCCCTTCTACCACACCAGGCCCAAGACCCAAATCACATTTTTCGAGCGATGCGTTTTTAGGTCCCATGGCCTTCACCCAAAGCTCCTCACCTTCCATTTCATAGAGCTCAGCAGGATTGCCGTCAGCCAACATGGCTCTGTATTCCTGCAACTGATCAGCTGCAGACTGGGCGTGCGCGACCAAGGGCGCAGACATCCCAATAGTCAGCGCAAGGGTTGCCGTTATCACGTGATTTTTCATCACTTCCTCCTCCAAGGGGTAAACCGAACGATTTATTTGATTTGGGTTTTGTCGGTACGGGACTCGCCTTTATTGTCTTTCCAAGTCACTGTCAATTCGTCACCTTTTTTAGCACTACCGTTTAACTTAAAGTGAAGAAATGGGTCCTTCGAAACAGCAGGTCCGAGAAAGGCCGTGAATACCGTCTTACCACCCACTTGGGCATCAACGGTTTCAATAAACCAGGCGGGAATCGGCTTGCCTTCAGGATTCTTGCGTTGACCGGTTTCCATCACGTGTCGCATCAACACTTTGATATCCACCACACCACTTGCTTCTACAGTTGCTCTAATACGCATTGGGCTAGCCATTTTATTTACCTCTCTAGATGTCGTTTTATCGCCTAAGCGAATTCAATTTTTACCGTCAATGGCAGTCGATTAACCGCCGCAACCGCCGAGTGTGACTTTGACTTCTTTGGATGTCATGAACCACTTGCCATCGGCCTTAACAACACCGTAGATATTGGAGGTCTGACCCATCTTGACGCGGGTCGTGGCAAAGGGCTCAGCGCCAGCAGGGAGTTCAAACATGGCAGCCAAAGCACTTGGGTTTTTCTCAACCAAGATGGCCATGTGAGTGGCCTTTAAAGTGGTCTCAACGCCGACAGGCACCACAGCGCCGTTTTCAGCGATATCCGGTGCGCGCAGTGTCACGGCATCTGACTTCGCTGGCGTGCCGGAACCACCAAGCACTTTCACCACATCATCAAGCGTTTTGGCTTTAAAAGCAGCCTCGTTCCATGTTGCTGCTTCAGCTTGAGTCATGAGGCCAGTGCTAGCCATCAAGCCGACCAAGGCTGTTAATTGCATGAGCGTGCGTCTTTGCTGATTCATTTATAACTCCTAAAAAATTTTGTCTTATGAATAATGCTACCCAAATACCATATCCGTCAAGAACCCGTCACCATCCACTTAACCATCACCGAGATCTCATCATCACTGATTTGGGGGTGAGGTGGCATGGGTATCTGGCCCCAAGTACCGACCGCGCCTTTCTTAACTTTTTCTTCAAGCATGGCCAAGTTTTCAGACTTGTCTTTGTACTTATCGGAGACTTGTTTGATCGATGGACCAACCATGGCGCTTGCTGCCGCATGGCAAGCCGCACAGTTGTTTGAACTAAAGAGCTGTTTGGCGCTTGGCCCAGCAGTTGCCGCCATGGCCACAACAGGCTGGTAATTGACACCAGGCAAAGCAGTAAGCGGTGGCTTGGTGCTGTCAATGCCTCGGTAAGGCCCAAAGGTTCGGTCCTGTTCGGCTAAGTTTTCGTGCGCATTGCGGGCGAAGTCAGGCAAGGAGGACGTAATGACGACTTCTTGAATGCAATTTGACATACAAGCCGTGTTAACCACATCTGGTTTGCCATCCACTGTCCACATGCCGTGGTCGGTGGTCATGCCGTATCTGTTGGGCATCCGGTCCTGCACTTCAGCAATGTTTTGATCGCTGAGGACAAAGTCCTCAGGAACGATATCACCCAAATTCAGCATGTAAGCCAACACAGCATAGGTGTCATCAGCAGTCAGTGATCGTGGTGCATTCCATGGCATGGCACGGTAGATATAGTCGTAGAGCGTTGAGACCGTCGCAACCTTCATCAAGGTAGAGCGTTGTGGCTGAGCAGGATTTGTAAGCGAGGCCACGCGACCTGTCTTTTGGTCTTCAATGGTTGTGCCACCAACCAAAGGACCGAAAACTTCAGCAGACTCTCCAAACGCGCCGTGGCAACTAGCGCACTGCGCATCCCAAATGTTCATGCCGTCTTCGACTGACCCTGATCCTTTTGGCAAACCCTTGAAGTCTGGACGTACGTCGATGTCCCAAGCGGTCAGTTCGTTGGCCGTGGCTTCACGCCCAATGCCTTCAAACACCAAAAGGTTTTGGGCAGCAACAGTACCGGCACCTGCGATCAAGGTAAGCGCAGCGATGGTTTTAGCCAACTTGAACATTGCTTAACTCTCCATTTTCGCCGACCTGCCAAGATTGGATGGCGTTGTTATGATAGATAGACCGAGTACCGCGTTTTTCTCTCAGCATTCTGTTGGGTGGTTGCACGTAACCCGTACTGTCAATGGCTCGTGATTGAAGGATGGCTGGCTTGCCATCCCAAACCCAATCGATATTGAATCGCGTCAGTGACTTATCAAGCACGGGGCTTTCAAGGCGTGCCGTGCTCCAGTTCTTGCCGCCGTCGACTGACACGTCGACCCGTTCAATCTTGCCACGGCCAGACCACGCCAAACCGCTCACGTTGTAAAACCCAGTTGTTAGCAATTGCTGGCCACCCGAGGGTGTGGTGATCACTGACTTACATTCTTGAATCGAAGAGTATTGACGGTGTAATCCATCGGGCATCATGTCGATGTAGTGCGCCGCCTCATCTTTGGTTGCCCAGGGCTTGTCACCGACTTCAATTCGACGCAACCACTTGACCCAGCTCACGCCCTGAACGCCAGGCACAACCAACCGCAAGGGGTAGCCGTTTTCGGGGCGTAACATTTCGCCGTTCATGCCCCAAACCACCAAAACATCGTCCAAAGCCATTTCCATGGGGATCGTACGCGTCATGCCTGAGCCGTCATTGCCTTCAGCCAAGACAAACTTGCCTTTCTTCAGATCAGCACCGGCCATTTCCAACAACATCGACAATGGCACACCGGTAAACTCACAGCATGACAGCATGCCGTGGGTGTACTGAACGGTTGGTACCGCCACGTTGCCCCACTCCATGCCGGTATTGGCGCCACACTCAATGAAGTGGATGCGCGAGACGCTAGGCAGGCGCATGAGATCGTCCATGGTGAAAACCAACGGTTTTTTCACCATGCCGTTGATCATCAGGCGGTGTTTGTTGGGGTCAATGTCATACCAACCCTGGTGGTGGCGCTC
>ERZ889217.476-NODE-476-length-24115-cov-22.663051_pt1 | contig 24115 bp, 22 predicted proteins | sample MGYA00521098_ERZ889217 | MGnify/ENA primary metagenome ERZ889217 (study PRJEB32303, sample SAMEA104408613) | aquatic metagenome | biome: Brackish water; feature: Pelagic; material: water | place: Baltic Sea | collected 2014-06-10T22:04:00 | depth 2,362 m ... | reverse complement strand
CGACCGCTTCATTGGCACCTCCATGCAAAGGTCCTTTTAAACTTGCAATTCCGCCTACCACCGCGCCATGCATATCCGAAAGGCTGCTCGTTATAACTCTCGCAGTAAAAGTAGAAGCATTAAAACTATGTTCTGCATATAGCGTCATGGACACATCAAAAGCTTTCACTACTTCTGGACTAGGTACTGTTCCAAAGCACATGTGAAAAAAATTTTCACAAAAATTAAGATTTGGATCTGGTTCTATTATTTCCTGACCTTTTCGACTTCTAAAATTTGCAGCAACTGCAGTTGATATTTGTGCTAACAATCTCATTGCTTTTCGCATATTAGCTGCTGGTGAATTATCAGCGGTATCAGGATCTTCTAAACCCATGTGACTGACAGATGTTCTGGTAGTATCCATTGGGTGAGCGTTGCTAGGATAGTTTTTGATAATAGTTTTTAAGGTGTTGCTAATTGTTCTATTAGATCGCTCTTCTTGCTCAAATTTTTTAAGCTCTTCATCACTTGGTAATTCTCCGTGTAAAAGAAGATAGGCAACTTGTTCAAACCTACATTGTTTAGCTAAATCTTGAACAGCATATCCTCTGTACGTAAGAGAGTTAATTTCCGGCATAACTTCCGATACTTTTGTTTCATCAGATATAACGCCGACTAAGCCTTTTTTTATTTCATCACTCATTATTCATGTCCTTTTGTGGAAAAATTAAATACCGATTTATCAAATTCTCCATATTTTTCGTAATCGACTAATTCATAAAGTCTTTTTCTTGTTTGCATCTTATCAATTACATTATTTTGATGACCTTCCTTAAAAATTTGTCTCAAACCATCCTCAACATTTTTTAATGCCAGTCTTTGAGTAGTAACAGGATAAATTACTATGTTGTAACCTAAATCTTCTAATTCTTTCATTGTCAGAAGTTTGGATTTACCAAACTCGGTCATATTAGATAATAAATAAACATTTATTTTTTTTCTAAATTCTGCAAATTCTTTTTCATCTTTTAATGCTTCAGGAAACACAATGTCAGCTCCAGCATCAACATAAGCCTGCGCCCGTGCGATAGTTTTTTCTAAACCCTCAGATGCATTAGCATCTGTTCTAGCGATGATTTGAAAATTTTTATCTTTTCTAGCTTTTACAGCAGCTTTAATTTTTTTCACCATATCTTCTGTTGATACAAGATCTTTATTATCTAAGTGACCACATCTTTTAGGATTCATTTGGTCTTCTATATGACAACCGGATATTCCTAAGCTCTCAATAGTTTCAATAGTTCTTGAAACATTCATGGCTTCTCCAAATCCAGTATCAATGTCTATGATAGTTGGAAGATTTGTCACTCTAGCTATTTGATGAGACTTTGTTGAAATATCATGCAAAGTGGTAAGTCCAATATCAGGAAGCGCAAGATCATTAGCCATTACTGCACCAGAGACATAAACTCCATCATAACCAATTTCTTCAATTAGTTTTGCAACAAGTGCATTATATGCCCCAGGAAATCTTAGTAATTTTTTTGATTTAAGTTTGTTAACTAAATCTTGTCTTTTTTCATTAGGTTGTTTTTTAACAAAATGCATGAATTGTATTTATAGATCTTTTTTAAACGATTCCCAAAAACTTTTTTAAATACCTAAAATTTTTTGCGATAAAGGCTTAATATCTCTGAAATTTTCAATTAAGTGGTCTTTAAATATTTGATCGTAATTTTTTTCAGTATAACCACCTTTTACCAGTATAAATTTAATTTTAGCAGCTTTGGCAGCATCGGCATCTGTCTCGCTATCTCCAACCATTATTGAATTTTCAATTGGAACATTTAAAATTTCAAGAATAGAAGTTAAATGCATCGGATCTGGTTTTCGGTAGTTAAATGTATCTGCGCCAGCAATATAATCAAAATAGTCATATAGCTTTATTTCTTTTAATAACTTTATAGTTAGACGCTCCATTTTATTTGTGCAAACTGCTAATTGTATTTTTTTACTTTTGCACCAATCAAGAAATTCGATAACTCCATCGTTAATAGTCGATTTTTTTGAAATATTAGCGGCATAATAATCTATAAAATCCTTAGTCATTATTTTATGGGTTTGTTCATCAATTTTATTATTACGCCCTTCTTGCGATTCAACAGATCGCAAAAGCATAGTTGCAGCACCTCTTCCCGCTAAATACCTAATATCGCTCAATGGTTTTTTTTCATGACCATATTTTTCCATGACATGATTATGCGCGGCCATCAAATCAGGAGCTGTCTCCACCAGTGTTCCATCAAGATCAAAAAGGATAGCTTTGTTTGTCATTTTGAAAGTTTTAGTAGGCAATAATTTGTGTGTTAAGATAATTTTTTGATTATTATATGAAGCACTTGAAAATGGCAAATAATCTTCAAATTCTCATTCTTGCCGCTGGCAAAGGGACCAGAATGAACTCAGATACTCCCAAAGTTCTTCATAAAGTAGCAGGAAGCACCATGATTGATCATGTCATTCAAAAAGCAAAGTTGCTTAATCCATCAAAAATTACAATCATGATTAATAAAAGTTTATTAGTTTTAAAAAAACAATATCCCAATATTCAATTATTAATTCAGGAACCACAACTTGGAACTGGACACGCTGTACAAATTTTTAGAAAAAAAAATACATCAAAAAATATTAATCTACTTGTTTTGTATGGCGATAATCCCCTAATTGACATCGATGACTTAAAAAAAATAAAATCCCAGCTAAAGATAAGTGATGTTGTTATTATGGGTTTTCATACTCAGCATAATAGTTCCTATGGAATTATTATTGAAAAAAATAATCAAGTTGAAGAAATAGTGGAGTTTAAAGAAGCTAGTTTACAGCAGAGAAAAATAACAACTTGCAACTCTGGTATTATTGCTCTCAGTTCAAAAGCCTTGCAATTAGTTTCTCAAATTAAAAATAACAATACTAAAAAAGAGTTTTATCTTACCGATATTGTAAAATTAGCAAAAAAGTATAATCATAAAATTAAGGTTATAACAGCTAAAGAGGAAAAGACAGCTTTAGGAGTAAACGATATGAATGAACTTGGAATGGCTGAAAAAATTATGCAAGATCAATATAGAAAAAAAGCGATGAAGGGTGGAGTTAGGTTGGTTGCTCCAGAAACAGTTTTTTTATCTAAAGACAGTGTTTTTGGAAAAAATGTTATAATTGAGCCACATGTGATTATTGGACCAAAAGTTAAAATTGGTAATGATGTTGTTATTCGTTCTTTTTCTCACTTAGAAAATTGTATTATTAAAAATAAAGTTATCATCGGTCCTTATGCAAGAATAAGACCAGGAACGGTTTTGGAAGACAATACAAAAGTAGGAAATTTCGTTGAAATAAAAAATTCAAAGATAAATAAAAACTCTAAGATCAATCATCTTTCTTATATTGGTGATACCAATATGGGACAAAACGTAAATATAGGAGCAGGAACAATTACCTGCAATTATGATGGAGTAAAAAAAAGTAAGACAAATATTAAAAATGGATCCTTTGTTGGTTCTAATTCGTCATTAGTAGCACCGGTTACACTTGGCTCAAATTCCATTATTGGTGCAGGTTCTGTGATTACTAAAAATGTTGAAGATAACACGCTAGCACTAACAAGATCTGAACAAAAAAAAGTGAAATTATCAATGAGAAAAAAAAGAACTAAATAAATGTGCGGAATTATTGGAATAAGCAGTTCAAAGCCGGTAGTTAACAATATCATCAGCTCATTAAAGAAGCTTGAATATCGAGGGTACGATTCTGCAGGAATAGCCACTTTTTCTGATAAATTTATTGATGAAGTTAAATGTGAAGGAAGAGTTGCAAAGTTAGAAAAAATTATTTCTAAAAAATCTTTAAAAGGAATTATTGGAATTGGACACGTGCGTTGGGCTACCCATGGAGTACCAAGTGAAATAAACGCTCATCCACACTCATCAGACAGGGTATCTGTTGTCCATAATGGTATTATTGAAAACTCCACAATATTAAAAAAAATATTAGAAAAAAAAGGTTATCAATTTAAATCTCAGACAGATACGGAGGTTATAACAATACTTCTAACGGAAAATTTAAAAAATAATAAGTTATTAGTAGCAGTTCAAAAAACACTTGAAAAACTTCATGGTAGTTATGCTCTAGCTATTCTTTGCAAAGATAACCCAGATGTAATAGTTGGGGCAAGAAGAGGTTCGCCATTAGCAGTTGGCTATGGCCATAACGAAAATTATCTTGGTTCAGATTCATATGCCTTAAAATCAATGACTAATAAAATATCATACTTAGATGATGGAGATATATGTATCTTAAAAAAAGATAGTGCAGAATTTTATAATTCTAAAGGCAAAAAAATTAATAAAAAAATATTAACGATGTCTGAGACAGAAGACAATTACGATAAAGGTGACTTTAAAACTTTCATGCAAAAAGAAATTTTTGAGCAACCTAATTCCATTAAATCATGTATTAATGAATATGTTGATCATTTAAGGGATGATATCAATATTTATAATTTTCCATGGGATATAACAAAAATTGATTCTGTTGTTCTTATTGGTTGTGGAACAGCTTACCATGCATGCATGATAGCCAAATATTGGATAGAAGAACTTACCTCACTTGATGTTGCAATCGATATCGCTTCTGAATTTCGTTACAAGCGAAATAAATTTAAAAATAATTGTATTTACATTTTTGTATCTCAATCTGGTGAGACAGCTGACACTTTTGCAGCACTCGAATTATGTAAGAAAAATAAAATGAAAACTTTAAGTATTGTAAATGTAGTTGAGAGCTCTATTGCTAGAAATTCCAATTTTGTTTTACCAATTCATTGCGGTGCAGAAATAGGCGTAGCCTCGACGAAAGCTTTTCTTGGACAAATGCTTGTTTTGTATGTTTTGATCCTAAAAATTTCTTCACTAAGAGCTGATATAAAGAAAAAAGATTATGAAGCTAAGATAAAATTATTAAAAAAACTTCCCGAGGCAATTAGAAATACTTTAAGCACAGAATCTGAAATGGAAGAGATTTGCGACGTATTCTCTGATGCTAAAGGTACTATGTTTTTAGGAAGAGGATATTCCTACCCAATAGCCATGGAAGGAGCTTTGAAATTAAAGGAGTTATGTTATGTGCACGCAGAAGGTTACCCAGCTGGTGAAATGAAGCATGGCCCATTAGCATTAATTGAGTCTGGCATGCCAGTCGTAATTATTGCGCCTAGAGATAAGTATTACGAAAAAACTCTATCTAATATGCAGGAAGTAATAGCTAGAGGAGCTAAAGTTTTATTTATCAGCAACAAAAGTAAAGATGAAATTAGTAGTGATAACGTTTGGAAAAAAATTGAAGTTGAAAAAACTTCAGATGAATTATTACCTTTTTTATTAACTATACCGCTGCAGTTATTAGCTTTTTATGCAGCAAAAAATAAAGGTTATGATATCGACAAACCAAGAAATTTAGCAAAATCAGTTACGGTTGAATAAATTACTTGTTGAGCGAGTCAACTAAGTTTATATACTGCTAGTTGTATATGACTAATTGGAAGCCAAATAGCTGGAGAAGCAAGCCCGTAAAGCACATACCTGAATACCCGGATCAGGAAAAGTTAAATAATGTTTTAAAAGAACTTTCTAATTTCCCCCCGCTGGTATTTGCAGGAGAGTCTAGATCTTTAAAAGAACATTTAGCTCAAGTTAGCCAAGGAAAAGCATTTTTATTACAAGGAGGAGATTGTGCTGAAAGTTTTGCAGAATTTCATCCAAATAATATAAGAGATTTTTTTAAACTATTCTTACAAATGTCTTTGGTGTTAACCGTATCTTCTAATCTACCAGTTGTTAAACTTGGAAGAATAGCTGGCCAATTTTCAAAGCCAAGAAGTGCTGCAACTGAAGTCCAAAATGGAGTTGAGCTGCCTAGTTATTTAGGTGACAATATTAATTCTATGGCGTTTGATAAGGAAGGAAGAAAACCTGATCCAGAACGTTTATTAAAATCCTACTCCCAAGCTGCTTCTACTTTAAATTTATTAAGAGCTTTTTCGCAAGGAGGTTTTGCTGACTTAAATAAAGTTCATTTGTGGAATATGTCTTTTGTTAAAGAAAACGCTAAAGATAAATACAAAGAAATTGAACAAAAAGTGTCGGATGCTTTAGGATTTATGAATGCGTGTGGAATTACATCAGAAAATAATAGAAGATTACGAACTGTTAATTTCTACACTAGCCATGAAGCTTTATTATTGCCAGTTGAAGAAGCAATGACACGTGTTGATTCTACCACAGGAGAATATCATGATACTTCGGCTCATTTTGTTTGGATTGGAGATAGAACTAGACAATTAGATGGAGGACATGTTGAATTTTGTAGAGGTATTAAAAATCCATTAGGAATTAAGTGCGGACCAACTTCTGATCCTGAGGAAATAGTAAAATTAACAGAAATTTTAAATCCAGAAAATGAATCGGGCAAAATAACTTTGATAGCAAGATTTGGGCACGATCAAGTTGGAAAATTTCTTCCTAAATTAATTCGTGCTATTAAAAAAGCAGGAAGAACTGTAGTTTGGTCTTGTGATCCTATGCACGGAAATACTATTAAAGCTTCAACTGGTTACAAAACAAGGCCATTTGAAAATATCATAACGGAAACTAAAAATTTCTTTCAAGTTCATCATTCCGAAGGAACCTTTGGTGGAGGACTGCATATTGAAATGACCGGACAAGATGTCACGGAATGTATTGGTGGAGCACAAAATATTACAGATAAAGATTTGTCTAATAGATATCATACCCACTGCGATCCACGATTAAATGCTAGTCAGGCATTAGAACTTGCTTTTTTAATTTCAGAGGAAATTAAGAAAAATTCTAATTTTGCTAAAAATAGTATTCAAAAAGCATCTTAATTTTTTAGATTTTTTTAGATAATTAAGTTAAAAATTAGCATGGAACCCAAAGAACGAATTATATTTATAACCGGATGGATTTTAGACTATTGCTCTAAAATGCCCAAAAAACCTGATAGTTTAGTGGTTGGTGTTTCTGGTGGAATAGATTCTGCAGTTGTTAGTACCATTTGTGCTGCTTCCGGAATGAAAACCTTCGCTCTTTCAATGCCAATCAGGCAGATCCAGAAACAAGATGACTTAAGTAAAGTTCATTGCAAGTGGCTCGCCGCTAATTTTAAAAACGTACAGGTGCTTAATATAAATTTAGACAGTGTTTTCACAGAGTTTGAAAAAGCATCAGGAACCAATTCAAGTGAACATGCTTTTGCAAATAGCAGAGCCAGATTAAGAATGACAACGTTATATCAAGTGGCGGGATCAAATAATGGAATTGTTGTTGGAACTGGTAATAAAGTAGAGGATTTTGGTGTAGGTTTTTACACCAAATATGGCGATGGTGGAGTTGATATTTCGCCAATAGCAGACTGCACGAAAACACAAGTGTGGGACATGGGAAGAGAACTAGGTATTAATTCAGCCATCATTGAAGCGGCACCAACCGATGGGCTGTGGCTAGATGGTAGAAATGATGAGCAGCAATTAGGCATGTCTTATCAAGAGTTAGAAGAGGCTATGGCAAATCCTAATTCAAAAAATTATCAACAATATTTAAAAATTAGAGAAACTAATTTGCATAAAATGAATCCTATTCCAGTTTGTAAATTTGAGGAATAAGATGCAGCTGTATAATACTATTTCAAGAACTAAAGAGAAGTTCGTTCCGCTAGATGCTCATAACGTCCGTTTATACGTTTGCGGGCCAACTGTTTATGATTATCCACATGTTGGTAATGCAAGACCATTAATCGTATTCGATGTGCTGTTTAGAGTGCTTCGAGAAATATATGGTCAAGACTTTGTACAATATGTACGAAACATTACTGATATAGATGATAAAATTATTGAAACTGCAAAAAAAAATAACATTTCTATAAATGAATTAACTAATAAAGTAACAAAAGATTTTCATAGCGATTGTAATTTTCTGAATTGTTTAACTCCAAGCGTTGAACCAAAAGCCACAGATCATATTAATGAAATGATAGAGTTAACCACAAAGTTATTGGAGCTTAATTTTGCTTATATAGTACAAGACCACGTTTACTTTGAAGTATCAAAATTTGATTCTTATGGAAAACTTTCAAATAAAAAAATTATAGATTTAGTTGCCGGGGCAAGAGTAGAGATTTCGGACTTAAAAAAAAATCCAGCTGATTTTGTTCTTTGGAAACCATCGTCAGTAGATGAGCCTGGTTGGGACTCACCATGGGGCAGGGGTCGGCCAGGATGGCATCTTGAATGTTCGGCGATGGCTAAAAAATATTTAGGAACTGAATTTGATATTCATGCTGGTGGTCTAGATTTAATTTTTCCTCATCACGAAAATGAAATAGCTCAATCAGTTTGTGCTCATAAAACTAAAGTGCTTGCAAATTTTTGGATGCATAATGGTTATGTTACCGTAAACAAAGAAAAAATGTCTAAATCATTAGGAAATTTCATCACCATTAATGAATTGAAGAATAAATATGACGGCCAAGTAGTAAGACTAGCAATGCTCAGCACTCATTATAGACAGCCTTTTGATTGGAATGAAAAAAATTTAGAAACTGCATATATGACTCTTAACAAATGGTATGAATTTTACTCTGATCAAGATAACAAATTAGATCTAGGTACGCTTGAAGTGCTTGCTGATGATTTAAATACTCCAATGTTTATCTCTAAAATGCATTCCTTGTATAAAGATGCGGTAAATGGAAATAAGAATGCAGGACAACAGCTTTCTGATGCGTGTAAATTATTGGGTTTATTTGATAAAAATCTTGCAAGCTGGAATAATATAAAAACTAGCAAATCCATAACTGCAGAAGAAATTGAAAATTTAATACAGGAAAGAAAAGTAGCTAGAGATAATAAAAACTTTTCAAGATCTGATGAAATCAGGGATTTGTTAATTGCAAAAGGTATTGTAATTGAAGATAATCAAGGCAAAACAAGTTGGAAGTATAAATAATGAATAAAGAAAAAATATATTTATTTGATACAACATTAAGAGACGGGGCGCAGACTCAAGGTGTTGATTTTAGTCTTGAAGATAAATACAAAATTGCCAAGGCACTTTCCAAACTTGGAATAGACTATATTGAGGCAGGCTGGCCAGGAGCCAATCCTTTAGATACAACTTTTTTTAGTGCACAACCTGATCTTAATAGTTCTGTGCTTGTGGCATTCGGTATGACTAAAAAATATGGGCGAAGTGCTGATAATGATCCTGGTTTATCTGCAATATTAAACTCAAATACTAAATCAGTTTGTATTGTTGGCAAAACTTGGGATTATCATGTGGAAGTAGCTCTGCAAATTTCTAACCAACAAAATTTAGAAAATATCACAGAAACAACTAAACATTTTGTAAAAAATAAAAAAGAATTCATGTTTGATGCGGAACACTTTTTTGATGGATACAAACATAATAAAGAATATGCAATCAGCTGTATTAAAGCTGCTTATGATAACGGGGCAAGATGGGTTGTGCTGTGTGATACTAACGGTGGAACTTTGCCTCACGAAGTATCAGATATCGTTTCTGAGGTAGTAAAAATTATTCCTGGTAAGAATATTGGAATACATGCTCATAACGATACAGAAAATGCGGTTGCAAATTCATTAGCGGCAGTGGTTGCGGGGGCAAGACATATTCAGGGAACATTAAATGGATTGGGAGAAAGATGTGGCAATGCAAATCTTGTTTCAATTATACCAACACTTTTATTGAAGGAGTATTTTAATAGTCGATTTGAAATTTCAGTAAATAATAAACAAATTTCTTACTTAACAGATTGCTCAAGATTACTTGATGAAATTTTAAATAAAAAATCTAATAAGAGAGCGGCTTACGTAGGCTCTTCTGCATTTGCGCACAAAGGTGGTTTGCACGTATCTGCAGTGCAAAAAGATCCGAAAACTTATGAGCATATTAATCCAGAATTAGTGGGCAATACTAGATCAATAGTCATTTCAGATCAGTCAGGAAGAGCTAATATTATTTCAAGATTGGAAAAATTAAATATTTCTATCGACGCAAAGGACCCAAAAATTCAAAAATTATTAGATGAGGTAAAAGATAGAGAATTTGCTGGATACTCATATGATGGTGCTGATGCTTCCTTTGAATTGTTAACTCGTAGATTATTAGGAGAAGTTCCAAACTACATCCAAATTAAGAACTATGAAGTTAGAGTAATTAAAGATGATAAGGTATCCGATAACATAAACTCAGTTGCTAAAGTTACTTTAATGGTAGATGGCATAGAGCATGTCTGCGAGGGTCAGGGTAATGGGCCAGTCAATGCTCTAGATCAGGCTATCCGAAGTAATCTTGCAAATATTGGCAAATATTCAGAATATTTGGGAGATTTAAAATTAATAGATTATAAGGTGAGAATTTTGAATACAGGAACGAATGCGGTGACAAGAGTATCTATAGAAAGTACTGACAGAAGTAAGAATAGCTGGTTTACAATTGGAGTATCACCAAATATCATTGAGGCTTCTTTTAAGGCCTTAATCGATAGTATTGATTACAAATTATACAAAGCACAAGCTCCAGTAAACTCGCAATGAGTTTAAAAAATATTTCGATTGTATTAGTTAAACCACAAATTGGTGAAAACATTGGAGCAACAGCTAGGGTTATGAAAAACTTTGGTCTATCTAATTTAATACTTGTTGATCCAAAAGAACAATGGCCAAATATAAAAGCAATTTACACCTCTGTTAAGGCTGTTGATATTATTCATAAAGCAAAAGTTTTTAAAACGACCAAAGAAGCCTTGAGTAAAAGTGATATTGTATTTGCAACATCTGCTAGAATACGAAATATTAATAAAAAAATATTTAGTCTTGATGAGGCAATAAAGACTATCGGAAGTAGTAAAAAAAAAATTTCGATATTATTTGGACCTGAAAATGCGGGACTAAGTAATGAAGATTTGATTAGTTCTAATTATTTATTAAAAATCCCAACTGACAAAAAATATGAATCGTTAAATTTATCTCACTCCGTTTCGGTAGTTGCATACAGTCTTTATGTTTCTAAATTTAAAAATATTGAATATAAAAACACAGACAAAAGTGAAATTGCTACTCAAAAAGATTTATTTAAATTTTATGATTTTCTTATAGGAAATCTTGAAAAAACAGGATTTTTTAGACCCGCAGAAAAAAAATCATTCATGATAAAAAGTATTAAAAATATTTTTGCAAAACAACCACTGACGACCAGAGAACTACGCACTTTAATGGGTATTTTTAGTTCCTTTAGGAAGTATTGATTTTAAACCCTTATTGACAAAAAACCCTTGATGTTTATAAGTGCCTATTCTTAAATAATGACAAAACGTATACAGGCTAAACATAAAGTAGATAGACGATTAGGTGTCAACCTTTGGGGACGCCCAAAAAGTCCATTTAATAAAAGAGCTTTTGGTCCAGGTCAGCACGGTCAAACTAAAGCTAAAGGAAAGCCTTCCGATTACAAAATTCAGCTTCAAGCAAAACAAAAATTAAAAAATTATTACGGAAATTTAAATGAAAGACAGTTTAGAAATGTTTTTAAAGAAGCAGACCGAATTAGAGGCAACACGGGAGAAAATTTAGTTGGAATTTTAGAGTCAAGGTTAGATGCTGTAATTTACAGAGCTAAATTTGCTCAAACTGTGTTTCAAGCAAGACAAGTTATTAATCACGGTCATATTAGAGTTAATGGAAAAAAAGTTAATATTTCTAGTTACACTGTTAAAGAAAATGACCTAATAGAAGTAAAAGAATCTTCAAAACAATTAGCTGTTATTTTAAGTGCTGTAGCAAATAAAGAAAGAGAAGTTCCAGATTATATAGTTGCAGACCATAAGCAATTTACCGCAAAGTTTTCACGAGTTCCTAAAATGGAAGAAATTCCATATCCAGCAGTAATGGAGCCAAATCTAGTCGTTGAATACTACTCTAGATAATTTACTTTATTTTTTGTAACTAATTTTTTTTTCGTCCAGTAAGGACTGAAGCTCTTTTTTTTCAAACATTTCTTTGACTATATCGCAACCACCAATGAACTCACCTTTGATATAAACTTGAGGGATAGTTGGCCAATCACTAAAAACTTTTATTTCGTTTCTAATTTCCTCATCTTCCAAAACATTTACGCCATTAAATTTAATATTTAGCATTTTAAGCACATTAGCCACAGCCATTGAAAAACCACACTGAGGCATATCAGGGGTACCTTTCATAAATAAAACTACATCATTACTTTCTATTATATTTTGTATTTTTTGTTTTGCGTTCATTATTTTTCCTCAGTCGTTAATGCTAAAGCGTGCAATTCATTGCCCATTTTTCCTTTAAGTGCATTATATACCATTTGGTGTTGTTGAACTCTACTCTTACCTTTGAATTGAGCTGATTTTATTTTGGCCGAAAAATGATTGTCATCGCCAGCTAAATCTTGCACATAAATGTCAGCATCAGGAAATCCTTCTTTTAATAATATCTCAATTTCTACTTGTTTTATTGCCATTTAATTTGAATTGTAATTATGAAACCATTTATTATTTAATGTTAGCATATCTTCAACTGTAATTTTCATATCATCTATAGTTAGATTTTCAGCTTTGGTAGATCCTATTTGAAGAAGAGATACTTCCTTTTCTTTGGCTAGTTTGACAATATTATCATAATCAGCACTTTTTACCTCTATTACGTATCTAGCCTGATCTTCTCCAAATAAGAATTTTATTCTTTCAGCATCGATTAAATTTGTCGTAATGTTTGCGCCTATTTTTCCAGACATACACATCTCTGCAATAGTTAAGGCTATTCCGCCATCAGATATGTCATGAACAGATAGTGCAATTTTTTTATTTATAAGATCTCTTACAAAAAAACTGTTCTTTTTTTCTTCAGCAAGATTAATGGTGGGAGGCGGACCCTTTTTGATATGAAGAATATCATAACATAAAGCGCTTTGGTGAATGTGTCCTTTTGTTTCTCCAATAATCAAAAGAAGATTTCCCGTAGCTTTAATAGAGATGGTTGTTGATTTATTTGAATCTTGAATTAGTCCAACACCACCAATAGTCGGTGTTGGTTTTATACCAACTCCATTAGTCTCGTTATAAAGTGAAACATTTCCGGAAATAACTGGGTAATCTAAGGCCAAACAAGCTTCACTCATTCCTTTAATTACCTCAACAAGTTGTCCCATAATCTCTTTTTTTTCTGGGTTACCAAAATTTAAACAATTTGTTATCGCTCTTGGTTCAGCACCCACCGCTGATAAATTTCTATACGTTTCGCAAACTGCCTGCATTCCTCCTGTATGTGGATGAGCAAAGCAGTACCTTGGCGTACAGTCAACAGTGGCTGCAATAGCTTTATTGGTTCCGTGTACTCTAACTACAGCCGCATCGCCTCCTGGTTTTTGAATGGTGTCTCCCATTACCATATGATCGTATTGTTCCCAGACCCATGATTTATTTGATTGATTAGGATGAGTAAGTAATTTTACTAGACAATCTTTAATATCTAGATCATTTAATTTTTTATCAATATTGATTTCTTCAGGTAGAGGAGTTGAAATCCATTCTCTATTATATTTTGGTGCTTCGTCTGCAAGGGATGTGATTGGAATATCGCATACTATTTCTTTATTAAAATGAAGAACTAAATTTTTACTATTGGTCATTTTTCCAATGACAGAAAAATCTAGATCCCATTTTTTAAATATTTTTTCTGCTTCTTTTTCTTTGCCTTCTTTTAAAACAATTAACATTCGCTCCTGGCTCTCAGAAAGCATAAGTTCGAATGGTTGCATCTCCGTTTCTCTGCATGGCACTTTATTTAAATCAATTTCTATTCCTAATTTTCCTTTAGATGCCATTTCTACAGAAGAGGAGGTTAGTCCAGCTGCTCCCATATCTTGAATAGAAATAATAGTATCTGTTTTCATTAATTCCAAGCAAGCTTCCAGTAGTAATTTTTCTGCAAAAGGATCACCAACTTGAACTGTTGGTTTTTTTGCTTCAGAATTATCATCAAATTCTTGTGAAGCCATGGATGCACCGTGAATGCCATCTCTTCCGGTTTTGGATCCAACATAAATAACTGGATTTCCAACTCCGCTAGCTATTGATAAGAAAACTTTATTTTTTTTCGCAAGACCAATATTCATTGCATTTACTAAAATATTACCATCATAACATTCGTCAAACTCAACCTCACCACCAACGGTTGGTATTCCCATGCAATTGCCGTAACCCGCTATTCCAGAAACCACTCCATTTAAAAGGTGTTTAGTTTTAGGGTGTTCTGGTTTTCCAAATCTTATTGAATTTAAATTAGCGATAGGTCTAGCGCCCATTGTAAAAACATCTCTCAAGATTCCGCCAACTCCAGTAGCCGCACCCTGATAAGGCTCAATAAAAGACGGATGGTTATGACTTTCTATTTTAAATATAGCAACATCATCATCTCCAATGTCAATAACACCTGCATTTTCACCAGGTCCTTGAACTACATATTTATTTTTTGTAGGAAGTTTTGAAAGCCAAACTCTTGACGACTTGTAGGAGCAATGTTCATTCCACATTGCTGAGAAAATTCCCAGTTCTGTAAAATTTGGTATCCTTCCTATAAGTTCTTTTATTTTATCAAACTCAGATTCAGTAAGTCCTAATTGCTTAGCTTGATCAACTGTTGTTAGTTCCATTTACAATAAAGATCTAAATATTTCTTGACCATCTGTACCACCAAGTAACTGATCAATAACTCTTTCAGGATGTGGCATCATGCCAAGCACGTTTTTATTTTTGTTAACAATACCAGCAATATTTAAAAAAGACCCATTTGGATTAGACTCTCCAGAAATATTTCCTTCTTTATCACAATACTGAAACACAATTTGATTATTGTCTTTTAGTGATTGTATTTCTTCCTTCGAAGCAAAATAATTACCTTCGTTATGTGCTATAGGAACGGTGAGTATTTTATGTTCAGATATTTTTTTAGTAAAAGCTGTTTGATTATTAATAGTTTTAATTTGCACATCTTTACAAATAAATTTTAACTTATTGTTTCGTAAAAGAGCTCCAGGTAGCAAACCTGCTTCAGTTAATATTTGAAAGCCATTGCAAATACCAAAAACATACCCGCCAGTACCAGCGTATTTGATAACTTCTTTCATGATTTTAGATTTAGAAGCCATACTTCCACATCTTAAATAATCTCCGTAGGAAAAACCTCCCGGCAATACTACTAAATCACTTTTAGGAAGTTCTGTTTCTTGATGCCAAACCATGGTTGTGGCTATTTGGAACTTTTCTAAAGCTACTTGAACATCTCTATCGCAATTCGATCCTGGAAATACGATAACCGATGCTTTCATTAACTTAGCTTTTTAATTGAGTATTCTTCGATAGTAAGATTTGCCAAAAGTTTTTTACAAGCGTCCTCAGCTTGTTGTTTAGCTTTATGTTCATCTGTCTCAGCAATTTCTAGAGTGAAATATTTTCCCTGTCTGATATTAGAAATATTGGATAATCCTAAATTTTTAATTGCTCCCTCAACAGCTTTGCCTTGAGGATCTAAAACATCTTTTTTTAGAGTAACAAAAATTTCAAATTTCAATTTATTTTTTTATTTTAAAGTTTTTAGAAATTCCTGACTTAATTTCTTTGATGTTGCTACCTTCTGGCATGATTCCAAGTCTCTTGGCAACTTCTTGGTAGGCTTCCATGAGCCCTCCAAGATCTCTTCTGAATCTGTCTTTGTCTAATTTTCTTTCATCTTTTACATCCCATAGCCTACATGTATCAGGACTAATCTCGTCTGCCAAAATAACTCTCTTTTCATCATCTTTCCAAATTCGCCCAAATTCTAATTTGAAATCTACCAATTTAATTCCAACTGCTCTAAATAGCCCAATTAAAAAATCATTTATTCTCAAAGAAGTTTCTGTTGCTGAGGATAGTTCATCAATCGTCGCCCAATTATTAATATCAATATGCTCCTCTGTAACTAGTGGGTCTCCTAATTCATCGTTTTTGAAATAATATTCAATGATGGGTCTTTTTAATTGAGTTCCCTCAGATATCCCAAGTCGTTTTGAAAAAGTGCCAGCCGCAATATTTCGTACTACAAATTCAATTGGAATTATCTCAACTGCTTTAATTAATTGTTCTCGCATATTAACCCTCTTTATTAAATGAGTTTCTATTCCCATTTCATTAAGCTGGGTTAATAAAAATTCTGAAATTCTATTATTTAAAACTCCTTTTCCATCAATAATTGCTTTTTTTTGATTATTAAAAGCGGTCGCATCGTCTTTAAAGTATTGAATATAGGTACCTCTATCTGGTCCTTCGTATAAAATCTTTGCTTTGCCTTCGTAAACTAGTTTTCTTCTACTCATTATTTAAAAACTCTGGAAAAGATATGATTAACATTTTTGGTATGATAATTAAGATCAAAAAGTTTCTCAAGTTCTTTAGTTGTTAGGTATTTTTTAATTAATTTATCTTTACTTAAGTTGGTATAAAAATCTTCATTGTTATCCCATGTTTTCATTGCATTGTATTGTACAGTTTTATAAGCATCTTCTCTTTTAACGCCTTTTTGAGTTAATTTTAACATCACACCTTGTGAAAAAACCAATCCTTTGAATTTATTCATGTTGGCAGCCATATTGTCTTTGTGAACTACTAAGTTTTTAACAACTCCATTTAACCTGCTTAATAAAAAATCAAGAGTAACCGTTGCATCAGGGCCTATATTTCTTTCAACACTCGAGTGACTAATATCTCTTTCATGCCATAAAACAATATTTTCCATGGCTGGAAAAACGTAACTTCTGACAAGCCTTGCTAACCCTGTAATATTTTCAGAAAGAACTGGATTTCTTTTATGAGGCATTGCAGAAGATCCTTTTTGTCCAGAAGAAAAATACTCTTCAGCCTCTAACACTTCTGTTCTTTGCAAGTGCCTTATTTCTGTTGCAAGTCTTTCAGCTGAACTTGCGATAATTCCTAAGACACTGAAAAATTGCGCGTGTCTATCTCTTGGTATAACTTGTGTTGAGATTGGCTCTGGTTTTAAATTTAATTTTTTAGCAACATACTCTTCTACTTTTGGAGTGATGTGGGCGAACGTTCCAACAGCACCAGAAATAGCACAAGTAGATATTTCTTTTACTGCATCTTCTAATCTTTTTTTATTTCTTTTAAATTCTTCATAGTAAGTTGCAAGTTTTAAACCAAAAGTAATAGGCTCAGCATGAATTCCATGACTTCTACCCATGCAAATTGTATTTTTATGCTTATAGGCTTTTTGCTTTAGAGTTTTTAAAAGCTCATTAATATCATTTAGTAAAATTTTGCCTGATCTTTGCAACTGAATATTAAAACATGTATCCAAAACATCAGATGAAGTCATTCCTTGGTGAAGAAATTTTGCTTCTGGCCCAACTTTTTCTGCGATAGAGGTTAAAAATGCTATTACGTCGTGTTTGGTTATTTTTTCAATATCATCAATTCTTTTCACATTTATTTTTGATTTTTTTCTTACCTTGGCAGCAACACCTTTTGGAATAATTTTGTATTTTTCCATTGCTTCAGCAGCATATATTTCAATGTCCAGCCAAATTTTATATTTTTCTTCTTGGGACCAAATATTTGTGACTAAATCTCTGCTATATCTTGGAATCATTAATGTAAATTTGTATCGTATTTGTTTGACAGTGTAAAAATCTCGTATCCATTACTAGTTATACCAACTGTATGTTCAAATTGTGCTGATAATGATTTATCTTTAGTTACAGCCGTCCATCCATCATTTAATACTTTTGTTTCAAATTTTCCAGCATTAATCATTGGTTCAATAGTAAACACCATTCCTTCTTTAATTTTCATTCCTTGATCTTTTTTTCCGTAATGTAAAATACTAGGTTCTTCATGAAACAACTTTCCAATTCCATGACCGCAAAAATCTTTCACAACCGAGAACCCCTCTTTTTCGACAAAACTCTGTATTTCATGACCAATGTCACCAAGTGAAAGTCCAGGTTTTAAAATTTTAATTGCTTTTGCGAGACATTCTCTAGTCACTTCAATTAGTTTATTTGCTTTGACGGAAGGTGTTCCAACTGCGTACATTCTTGAAGCGTCTCCGTGAAATCCATCAACGTAACTAGTGATATCTATATTAACAATATCACCATCATTTAAAATTTTCTCAGAAGGTATGCCATGACAAACTACATGGTTAACTGAAGTACATATGGATTTGGGAAAACCTTTGTAAAAGAGCGGGGCAGATGTTGCGTTATGAGAGCTAAGAAATTTTGTAGTAATTTTATCTATATAGTCAGTTGTAATTCCAGGTTTTATTTTATCTTCTAAAAAATCTAAAGTTTTAGCAGTTATTTCTCCTGCTTTTTTTAATTTTTTAAAATCACTTAATGTGTATTGCTGTATAGCCACTTATTTAAATATAATTTTAATTGGTTTGTTAATGCAAATTTCTTCGTCATTTACTTTACATGAATAACATAAAAATTTAACTCCATTTTTTTTTGCCTGCAAAAAACCATGAAGATACTTAGAGTCTATATCCTCAGCAATCTTGAAATAACTGCAGTCTTCTCTTTGTACAAGATAAATAAGATAAGATTCGTAACCTTTCTTAATAGCATTTTCTAATTCTCCAAGATGCTTGAGACCTCTGCTGGTAATAGCATCAGGAAATTCAGCCACGCCTTTTTCTCTTGATAAAGTTACATTTTTTACTTCTAAAAAAGCTTTTTTATTTTTGCCAATTAACTCAAAATCAAACCTAGAATTCTTACCAAATTTTACTTCACGTTGGTAACTTTCATATTTTGTTATTTCTTTAATCTTTTGTTTTTGTATTCCTTCTTCAACAATCTGATTTGCTAAATGAGTATTAACTCCAACATTAGATTTTCCATCATTAATAATTTCTAGAGTAAATTTTAGTTTTCTATTAGGATTATCGGAGGTTGAGACCCAGGTTTTATTATCTTTATTTAGCAGGCCGAGCATAGAACCTGAATTTGCACAATGTGAAATTAAAGTTTTTCCATTATTTTTCACTTCAACAAAAAATCTTTTGTATCTTTTTTGAAATTTTGACGATATTAATTTATTTTTAAATTTCATAATGAACTTCAGTAAAGAATTTACATCAGCTATTCTAATAATAGGTAACGAAATATTATCTGGAAGAACTGTTGATAAAAATACTAGTTTCATTTCCAAATGGCTTGGTGAGCTGGGAATTAGTGTTGAGGAAGTTAGGGTAATTCCTGATAAAGAAAGTGTAATTATTAATACGCTTAATGAACTAAGGAAAAAATATCAGTATGTTTTTACTACCGGCGGTATTGGGCCAACTCATGATGACATTACTTCGGAATCTGTTGCAAAAGCTTTTGAGAAGAAATGCGATTATAATAAAGAAGCTTATGCAATTTTAGAAAAATATTATGCCAATTCAGATTTCAACGAAGGTAGAAAAAAAATGGCAAAAATGCCAGAGGGAGCAAAATTAATATATAATGAGCAGGGTTCGGCTCCAGCTTTTTATATAGAAAACGTCTTTGTTTTACCTGGTATACCTAGTTATGTTGAATTAATGCTTCCTCAACTAAAAAAAGTTTTAGTTAGCGGAAAAAAAATTATCTCTGTTTCTTGTGATGCCAAACTTAGAGAGAGCAGTATTGCAGTTGATCTTTCCAATATTCAAGACAAATATCCAGACATAGACATAGGTAGCTATCCATATTCTCAAGAAGGTGGTTTTGGAACAGTTTTGGTTATGCGAGCAGTGGATGAAGCTAAAGTATTGCGATGCAAAGAAGAAGTTGAGGAAATGATTAGAAAGCATACTTCCAATTAAATATATTTTAGTTGTTAAAAAACTCCTCAAATTATAAAAAGAATTGTTTTATTTAAAAACAAACAGTGCCCTCGTGGTGGAATTGGTAGACACAAAGGACTTAAAATCCTTGCCCTTCGGGGAGTGCCGGTTCGAGTCCGGCCGAGGGCACCAAGTTTTAGATATCTAAATTTAAACTTTTTCCAGCGTTTTCAGATATAAACTTCAGTCTTAAGTCTGCATCTTTTCCCATTAAATCGTTTACTAATTTACTAGTCACTTTGTATTTGGCTTTATTAGTGGGCACAGAAACTTTTATTAAATTTCTACTTTCTTTATTCATGGTTGTTTCTTTTAATTGGGCCGGCATCATTTCTCCTAAGCCTTTAAATCTGCTTATCTCAACCTTGGCATTTTTTTTTAAATTTTTTATGAGTTTATCTTTTTCTTTATCATCTTTAACATAATAAGATTGTGAACCTGTTGTGATTTTGTAAAGCGGAGGAACGGCCATATATAATCTTCCGTCTTTAATAAGTTCTGGCATTTCAACAAAAAAGAAAGTTAATAGTAAAGTAGAAATATGATCGCCATCCACATCGGCATCTGTCATTATAATTACTTTTTCGTATCGTAAATCTTTTCGGTTATAATTTTTTCCTCTTTGACAACCTAGGGCTTGAAGTAAATTACTTATTTCAGTATTAGCTAAAATTTTTGCAGTATTTGAATTCTTAACATTTAGTATTTTTCCTCTTAAGGGGAGTATAGCTTGTGTATACCTATCTCTTGCTTGTTTGGCAGAACCTCCAGCAGAATCGCCTTCTACAATAAATAATTCAGTTCCTTCTGTTTTATCACTTGCACAGTCAGCTAATTTTCCAGGTAACCTAATTTTTCTGAAAGAAGTTTGTCTTTCAACATTATCATTGAGCTCATATAAGTTTCGTTCTCTTATTTTTTCTTCAATAAAACTAATTATAGATTTTGCGGCTTTTGCATTTCTATTAAGCCAATCTTCAAATAGGGTAGATACCGTTTGATCGCAATATTTAAGCACAAATGCAGAGGATAATTTGTTTTTAGTTTGTCCTTCAAATTCTGGATTTCCAATGAATATTGATATTATGTAGCTAGCGTTGTTAAATATGTCATCTTGAGATGCCTTAATGACAGTCTTGTTATTTTTAAGTTTTGCGTATTTTCTTATTGCTTTGGCTATACCAGCTCTAAAACCGCTTTCGTGAGTTCCGCCATTAACGGTTGGTACTGTATTTGCAAATGACCGAGTAAAATTATTTTTGTTATCATGCCACTGAATGACAAATTCTACCTTTCCTTTTTTTTCTTCAAATTCCCCCTTTAGAGAGCTTGGCTTATCATGAATTGTTTTGGCATTTTCTAGTTCTGATCTTAAATATTGTTCTAATCCTTCAGGATAAAAGAGTGTGTCTTTGTTTGGAATTGAGTCTTTTCTATTTAGTAAGCTTTTATCACACTCCCAGTTTATTTTAACTCCTTTAAAAAGAAATGCTTTATTTCGACATGTCTCATAAATTCTTGAGGGTATAAATTTTAAATCTTTTCCAAAAATCTCATCATCAGGTAAAAACGTAACTCTTGTTCCATTAGTTATTGAAGAGCTGCCTTTTTGAATTAGTTTGTTTAAAGGTTTTCCTCTAGAATAATCTTGAAAATAAATTTTTTTCTTCTTAAAAACTTCAACTTTCATTTTTGAAGAAAGGGCATTTACTACTGACAAGCCAACTCCGTGTAGACCAGCAGATGTTGTGTACACACCATCTTCTTTAAATTTACCTCCAGAATGCAGAGTGGTCATCACAACTTCAAGAGCAGTTTTGTTTTTTTTAGGATGTTTGTCTATTGGAATTCCTCTTCCATTATCCATTATAGTTAAAGATCCATTTTTATTAAGAATGACGGTAATTTCTGATGCTTCACCAGCCACAACTTCATCCATACAGTTGTCAATAATTTCATTTGCAAGATGATGGTAAGCAGTCTCGTCTGTGCCGCCAATATACATTCCTGGTCTTTTTCTGACCGGTGCAAGACCTTCTAAAACCTCAATATCTTTAGCGGAATAGTTATTTTTTTTACTAACCATGTTTAAAGCAATAGATTAATTTTAAAAAAGGTACAGGCCAATTTTTTATACTATCAGGCAAAAAAAAACCCCGCACTTTCATACGGGGTTTTAATTTAAAATTATTATATTAGCAGCTGTAATACATTTGGTATTCAACTGGGTGAGGAGTATGTTCCAAGTTATATACTTCGTTCATTTTGAGCTCGATATAAGCATCAATTTGATCGTCCGTGAATACTCCGCCAGTAGTTAAGAAAGCTCTATCTTTGTCTAAATTTTCTAAAGCTTCTCTTAATGAACCGCAAACTTGAGGCACATCTTTAAGTTCTTCCGCTGATAAAGCGTATAAATCTTTATCGAAAGGTTTGCCTGGATCTATTTTATTTTTTATTCCATCTATTCCAGCCATTAACATGGAAGCAAAAGTTAAGTACGGGTTTCCAGCAGCATCTGGAAATCTCACTTCAACTCTTTTTCCTTTAGGGCTAGCGCTGAATGGGATACGGCAACTAGCAGATCTGTTTCTTGCAGAGTAGGCTAGGATTACCGGAGCCTCAAATCCAGGAATTAATCTTTTGTAACTATTTGTTGTAGAATTAGTAAATGCATTTAGTGCTTTTGCATGCTTAATAATTCCGCCAATGTAATAGAGACAATCTTGAGATAGACCAGCATATTTATCACCAGCAAAAAGTGGTTTACCTGCTTTCCAAATAGATTGGTGGCAGTGCATTCCAGATCCGTTATCTCCCTTAATTGGTTTTGCCATAAAAGTAGCAGTTTTTCCAAATGAGTTTGCAACCATTTGAACTGCATATTTATAAATTTGCATGTTGTCAGCATTAGTAACCATTGTATCAAACATAGTTCCTAACTCATGTTGAGAAGGAGCAACTTCATGGTGATGTTTTTCAACTTTAACTCCCATATCTTTCATTGCTTTTAATGCTTCAGCTCTTAAATCTTGGCAGCTATCAACTGGTGGTACTGGAAAGTAACCTCCTTTAACTCCAGGTCTATGCGCTAAATTTCCGTTTGGATATTCTTTATCACTATTGTAAGGACCCTCATTGCTATCTACTTGAAAAGAAACCTTTTCCATTGTGTTTGAAATTTTTACATCATCAAATATAAAAAATTCTGGTTCAGGACCAAAATAAATAGTGTCACCAATTCCAGTAGTTTTTAAATAAGCTTCAGCTTTCTTAGCAATCGATCTTGGATCTCTTTCGTAATAGTCTTTTTTAATTGGATCCATAATGTCACAAAAAATAACAAGGGTATTGTGAGATGTGAACGGATCAACAAATGTCCTTGTTAAATCCGGTTTTAAAATCATGTCAGACTCGTTAATCGCTTTCCATCCAGCAATAGAAGAGCCATCAAAAAAAGTTCCTTCATTCAAAAAATCAGCATCAATGGTACTGATATCTTGAGTCATGTGTTGAAGTTTTCCTCTAACGTCTGTGAAACGTAGATCTACGTAATCAATTTCTTTTTCTTTAATTAATTTTAAAATATTTTCAGCTGTCATTTTGCTCCTTGTTGTACTTTAATTATTTATTAAAAATTTAAAGCTAATTAATACTATTTAGAGCAGTTTTTGAATGTTTTTATGCCATGCCTGATATGCATAAATGTACATGGATTGGTATAATTTTATCAACTTTAGATTGTAACTTAGCGCATGCTTTTAAATATATTGTGATTTATCAAAGTACAGAACATATAATAACTTATGAAAAAAACTATTCTAGTCACAGGAGGCTCTGGTGTGATTGGATCTTCTATTCTTGAGCTATTTTACAAAAAAGGTTTCAACGTTATTGCTGCAGGTATCGCTAACAAAACAATTATTGGGCAACAGCAAAAAAAATTTCACAGCAGGAGATCTTTATTACTTAATACTGATTTAACAGGCTCTACAAACGTTAAAAAAGTAGTTGGTAAATCTATAAAAAAATTCAAGAAAATTGATATTTTAGTTAACTGTGCTGGAATTCAGTTTG